>Ga0208879_1000496_pt1 | contig 40754 bp, 34 predicted proteins | sample Knorr_S15_td_Bot_FD_185605 | JGI IMG/M metagenome (GOLD analysis project Ga0208879, IMG submission 185605) | Marine microbial communities from Southern Atlantic Ocean transect - Knorr_S15_td_Bottom_ad_5009_LV_A (SPAdes) (version 2) | ecosystem: Environmental > Aquatic > Marine > Oceanic | place... | reverse complement strand
TCTCAATTGGCAGAAATTGAAGAATTACTTGGAGATTTACCAATAAAAGTAGCTGACTTGCAAAACACAGAAGATAACTTGATTTCTGATTTTAAGCGGGGAAAGGCGCGCTTAAAAGAAATAGCTGTCGAACTGCATAAGACCGAAATGAACTTAATTGAGTTTAAGGAGAAGATTGATAAGCTAAAAGACCAGCTTTTTTTGGTGACAAACAATAAACAATATGATGCGTTAATGTTAGAAATTGATCATTTTAAAGAAGATTTGGATAGTGGTGAGACGACAGAATTGGAGCTTTTGGAAGAGAAAGATCAGCTTGCAGAACAAGTGAAAAGTCAAGAACAAAGCTTGGAATCCTTGAGTAAGGACTTATCTTCCCAGCGAGTTAAGCTGGAGCATGCATTGGCAGCTTCCAGTTCAGAGAAAAAAGACCTTGAAAAACGTCGTGAGGAAAAAACCAAAGAACTGAGCGTGAATATACTTGCGCGGTATAAAAGAATACTATCCGCCCGAAATGGGTTAGCAGTGGTCTCCTTAGGAGGAAGGTCCTGCGGCGGATGCGGCGCAGCCTTGCCACCACAGCTGGTAGCAGAGGTAAAAACACTTATGACGATACAGAACTGTAGTATCTGTGGCCGTTTTCTTTTTTGGGAAAAATCAGAATAGATATTTAAAAAATTGAGTCGGTTGAGTGACTGCTCCGACACTTGTGTCGGGGAGGAAAGTCCGAGCACTGCAGGACAGGGTGCCTCCTAACGGGAGGAGTCCGCGAGGACATGGAAAGTGCAACAGAAAAGAAACCGTCACGACATCAATGATGTCGGGATAAGGGTGAAAAGGCGGTGTAAGAGACCACCAGTTTCCGGAGCAATGCGGAAAGCTTGTAAACCCCACCTAGTGCAAGATCGAATAGATCTCCAGATGTTGTCCGCATCATAATGAGAGATGGGTAGATTGCGTAATCCAGACTGTGAAGTCTGGATCAGATGAATGGTCACTAATTCTGCATAGCAGAAAAACAGAACTCGGCTTATAGACCGGCTCATTTTTTAATCAAGCAATGAATTGGCGAATTTTAGATCCTGACCCTGAAATTGTTAGCAGCCACATACAGGAATTTCACTGTACGGAGATTATTGCTAAGATAATGGCAAATCGGGGAATTAATTCCTTTAATGATTCCCATTCTTTCTTTAATCCTGACTTAAGCCTACTCCACGATCCCTTCCTTATAAAAGATATGGATCGGGCCGTAGATGGGGTTATTCTAAACATTGATAAACAATCTCCAATTCTCATTTTTGGGGATTACGATGTAGATGGCACTACTGCTGCATCTGTTCTTTACCTTGCGCTCAGCTCACTTGGGGCGATTGTCTCAACCTACATTCCTAATCGAGATAAAGAAGGGTATGGATTGTCAGTCCAGGGGATTGAACGCGCGCAAGCTTCCGGTTCTGACTTAATAATTACGCGTGATTGTGGAATAAACGCATTTGAGCAAATAAATATTTCTAATTCTTTAGGAATTGATGTGGTAGTTACTGATCATCATGTGCCTGGTGATATACTCCCGGATGCGTTTGCCATTTTGAATCCACAAAGGACAGATTGCGCTTATCCCTTTGACAGCTTATGTGGAAGCGGCGTGGCATTCAAGCTTGTGCACGCTCTTATAAAAAAGACGGGAAAAGAATTAACATCACTTTTAAATCTTTTGGACATTGTTACCCTGGGTACTGCTGCGGATTTCGTACCAATACTTGATAAAAACAGGATCATTGTTCATTATGGCATTGAACAATTGAGATCTACAACACACCTGGAGATTTAAGCTCTTTTAGAACATGTTGGATTGAAAACAGGTTCTTTATCTGTTGGACAGTTAGTGTTCAATATAACCCCGAAGATCAATGCCGCGGGTAGAATGGGAGATGGAAACAGGGCTGTGGAATTATTGACAACGCAGGATTCTGCACGCGCAATTAAATTAGCAAAAGAACTTGTTTGTGAAAACAAGAGAAGGAGAAAAATTCAGGAGACTGTGCTTGATGGCGCCATGCGAAAAATGAATGCTGAGGTAGATATTATAAATGATAAAGCTATCATTCTTGCCGACTCCGAATGGCATCTCGGTGTAATTGGGATTGTTGCTTCCAAACTCAAGGAAGAGTATAACCGACCTGTCATTATAATATCTATTGGTAAGGATGGAATAGGGAAAGGTTCTGCACGAAGCATAGAAAATTTTGATATGTATGATGCTTTAACAAATACCAATAAATTTTTAAAGGGATACGGTGGCCATCCAATGGCAGCAGGAATTACAATAAAGGAAGAAAACCTGAATAATTTCAGGAAGATATTTTTACACTACACAGGCGAGAAGTTGAGAAATCTTGATCCGGTGAAAAAAATTGTTCTAGAGGGAGAAATTTATCTGTAAGATATTGATAGTCGTTTCATGACATTCCTAAATAAATTAGAACCGTATGGTCCTGGGAATATGAGACCAAAGTTTGCAATTAGAAATGTGATTATTGTTGGAACTCCAAAAGTAATCGGCAATGGAGACCATCTAAAATTCAAGGTACAACAGGGAAAAGCAGTTTATGGTGCTATCGGGTTTAATATGTCCCGGCATTACGAACAGCTTATTAAAGGCTGTCCGCTTGATCTCGCCTGTTTAGTCGAAATTAATGAGTGGCGGGGCCAGGAAAGTATTCAGTTAAACGTCCGTGATATTAAATTGAGTGAAAAAAACTATGATTAAAACAGAAATTACCGGTATTGGGTATTATGTACCTGAACAAGTCATTACAAACAAGGATTTAGAGCAGAAAATGGATACAACTAATGAATGGATTGTCAGCCGGAGCGGTATTCAGGAGCGGCATTGGGTGAGAAACGGAATGTGTACATCCGATTTGGCATTTGAAGCATCTAAAAAAGCAATGGAAGCTGCAAATGTATCACCAAAAGAAATAGACTTAGTAATTGTTGGGACCATTTCGTCGGATTATTTTTTCCCTGGCGTAAGTGCTCAGTTACAAGATCTTCTTGGCTTAAATAATGTGGGTGCTTTTGATATTAAAGCGGCCTGCTCAGCTTTTGTTTATACTTTGTCTATTGGTGATCAATTTATTCGATCCGGCATGTATGATACAATTCTCATCGTTGGCGCAGAAGTCCAGTCAAGGTATCTAAATATTTCATCGGAGGGAAGAGATATAGCAGTTTTATTTGGTGATGGAGCAGGTGCTGCGATTCTACAAAAAAGTGATGGAAAAAGAGGAATTCTTTCTACACATCTCCACTGTCAGGGTGCCAATTTAAAAAACCTATGGATGGAGGCGCCTGGTTCTTCTGAAAATTGTCAAATAACTACTATTAGATTAGAAGAAGGACGACATTTCCCTTACATGAACGGCAGAGAGGTTTTTCGGCATGCCGTTTTACGGTTTCCAGAAGTGATTCAAGAGTCGTTGGATTCCAATGGGCTGACACTAGATGATGTCGCGTTGATTATTCCACATCAGGCAAACTTGAGAATCAGTCAAGCGGTTGCTAAGCGCCTAGGGGTTGGCATGGATAAAGTATTTAGCAATATCCATAAATATGGCAATACAACAGCAGCATCAATTCCTATTGCTTTTTGTGAAGCTATTGAGGAGAAGAGAATTTCAAAGGGAGATATTGTTATTCTGGCCTCATTTGGAGCTGGGTTTACTTGGGCATCGGCTGCGATCCGTTGGTAAATTAGCAGGAGGATGATGAAGAAAAGGAAAGCCTATGGATAAGTTGTTTTTCACAGATGAACATATGATGCTTCGAGATATGGTTCGGGATTTTGCAAAAAATGAAGTACAGCCACTGGCTAGGGAGATGGATGCAACCGGAAAATTTCCCCTGGACTTGGTAAGGCAGATGGGAGACTTGGGATTAATGGGAATCCCGATATCTGAAAAATATGGTGGAGCCGGAATGGATACAGTTGCCTATGCCTTAGCTGTGATGGAGTTAGCAAAGGTGGATGCTTCTCTTGCCATAACCATGTCAGCACATACATCTTTGGGGACAGTCCCGATTGTTCTTACCGGAACGGAAGAACAAAAACAAAAATGGGTGCCACTTTTGGCTTCCGGGAAAATACTGGGAGCCTTTGGATTGACGGAACCTGAAGCAGGAAGTGATGCTGGTTCCACTCGTACTGCTGCGGTGAAAGATGGTGATCATTATGTTGTGAATGGAGGTAAAATTTTTATTACTAATGCAGGCGAGGCGGGCGTGCTAAGCTTTACAGCTCAGGTTATTGAAGAAGGAATTAAGAAAGGAATTGGTGCGTTTACGATTCCAACAGACATGCCCGGGTTGAAAATTGGGCCGAAAGAAAAGAAAATGGGCTGGCGTGCCAGCGACACAAGACAATTATATTTTGAGAATATGAAAGTTCCCGCAGAGAGCATGTTGGGCAATCCTGAAGAGGGATTTAAAACGTTTTTAAAAACCTTAATCGGTGGTCGAATTTCTGTCGGCGCGCTTGCGGTTGGAACAGCAGAAGGTGCATATGAAAAAGCCCTCAAATATTCTACTGAAAGGAAAGCGTTTGGACGGGAAATTTATAAATTCCAATCCATTGGATTTAAATTAGCCGATATGGCAACCCGCATTGAAGCAGCGAAATTACTGGTATTTCATGCCGCATGGATGAAAGATCAGGGGAAAGATGTCATTAAAGAAGCTGCCATGGCAAAACTTTTTGCAAGTGAGGTTGCGATGGATGTTACAATAGAAGCTATCCAAATTCATGGTGGATACGGATATGTAGCTGAATATGATGTAGAACGATTTTTTCGAGATGCAAAAGTGCTGGAAATTGGTGAAGGAACCAGCGAAATACAACGGCTGGTTATTGCAAGGGAAATTATTCGAGAAGTTGTGAACCAATGATGAATAAAATAAAAAGGGAAACCTCTTTTGAGATAATAATGAGGATTCTCAATAAATACTGGCTGCAAATTAGTATTTTAACGGTGTTTGTTATCCTTACCTCATTATTTTTTCCCACGGGAAAATCTCTCCAATTTGTTTATAAGTTAGACGATATTGCCCGGGAACCTGTTATTGCTCCATTTACCTTTCCAATTCTAAAAACTGAAGAAAAATTACAGGGAGATCTTAATGAGGCGCTAAGATCAGAACCGTTTGTGTTTTTTAGGGATCAAGAGATTGTCGAATTCTGGGCAGAAAAAACTAAGGAGTTCTTCCTGTTGCTTACAAAGATTCGGAGTACAAGCGAACAATTAAAACAATCTGAGGACCTGGTTTATCGTTATCGTTATGAACCCCAGTATGCGATAGCGAAGGCAGAATTTACTGCCGATAGCACATCTCTATCTCTTTCGCTTGAAAAGCTCAAGAAAAATTACCCCTTTCCAACTGAACAAGATCTGTGGAAGTCCTTTATTTTTAAAGAAAATTCTGAAATTAATGATAACGCCTTTCACCAATTTGAAAAATATATATTTCAGATTTGCAGGAATCGTTGGGCTGAAGGAATCTATGATATTAACAAAGATAAAATAATCAGCGATAAAGTGATGATTCACCAAGGAGAAGTACCGGTTTTGTTAGCTCCTGATGAATTTAATGATCTTGAGAAAGCGTGGACTAAGGTAAAAATAGAGATCAACAAGCTTTTTCCTGAGGAAGAAAATCATTTTAGAGTAATTGGATATGACTTGGCAGTAGAGTTTATGAAACCCAATCTAATCTATGATAAGGAAACTACTGAAAGACGGCAGAAAGCTCGTTCTGACAGAGTCCCAAGATTTCAGGGTACAGTGCTTAAAAATGAACGAATTGTTGATGCAAACACACGTATAAATGCAGATATTCTTCAAAATCTTCAATCTCTTGCTGTGGCTATTGAAAAAAAAGAGGGTTCTCAATCCGGGCGGGCTGTTCTTTCTTCTTATGTCGGAAGAATAATTCTCATCGCGGTCGTTATTTCTTTTTTATTTACATTTTTGATGATTTACAGGAAGCCTGTATTTGATAATTGGAAGATGATACTGCTTATTTCACTTATCTTTTTTGTAGAGTTGGGGTTATCATATTTGTTTGTTCTCCGTCTCAATATTTCTCCTTATTTAATCCCAATAACCGTTGCTGCCATGACTTTGACCATTCTGTTCGATGCGCGCATTGGATTTATGGGTATAACATCCATGGCGTTACTCGTCAGTATTATGATTGGGAACAATTTTGATTTTATGGTAGTTGCCATCTTTACATCCAGTGTTGCCATGTACAACGTCAGAGAATTGCGTACACGGACACAAGTTTTTAAAACCATTTTTTCTCTACTTGCTGCCAGCCTCCTGGTTATGGTAGGATTAGGACTTTTTAAAGGCAGTAGTTGGTCAGGAATTCAAGTGGACATTTTATATTTGTTGATGATTAGTATTTTGGCACCCATTCTCACATACGGCTTAATAGGACTGCTTGAAATAACTTTTCAAATTACGACGGATTTGACCTTGTTGGAATTGCTTGATTTTGATCATCCCCTTTTAAAAAGGTTACAACAGGAAGCAAATGGGACATTCAACCACAGTATAGTGGTGGGCAATCTGGCAGAAGCTTGCGCTAATTCCATTGGAGCACGATCTCTGTTGTGTCGGGTTGGCGCTTATTATCACGATGTGGGTAAAATAACGCGCCCGGAGTATTTCATCGAAAATCAATTCACGGGAGAAAATAAACACGACACACTTACCCCGGTAATGAGCGCAAAAACTATCCGGAATCATGTAAAGGAAGGGCTGGAACTGGGGAAGGAATATGGTCTCCCAAAGATCGTCCGGGATTTTATTCCCATGCATCATGGTACCACCCGGGTGGAATATTTTTACCGTAGAGCGCTTGAAACTGCCGAAGATTCTACTGAAGTTGACGAAAACGCGTTCAGGTATCCTGGGCCGAAACCTGACACAAAAGAGACAGGTATCCTGATGGTTTGCGAAGCAGTTGAAGCGGCAGTACGATCCATCAAAAATCCTGACATTATAAAAATTGAGGCGATGATTAATAAGATTATCAAAAGCCGTGTAGATGATGGACAATTAGATGAATGCCCCCTGACCTTAGGCGAATTGACAAAAATAAAAGGGCGGATAGACGGCAATTCGGGTATGCTCCCAGTTCTTCGTGGGATTTACCATATTCGTGTGGAATACCCGGATGACCCAAAAGAGGGGACAACGGGGTAGTCAAATAAATGATAAAAACCCAGATAGAAAAGGACCCGGAATTGGATCAGCCTGATGATGAGATTTGTTGTAAAATTTTGAGAACTGTATTGGAAGATCAAGATATCGATGACGGAACAATCACAGTCATTTTTGGTCAAGACGAACTTTTGCGCGGCTTAAAAAAGCAGTTCTTCCAGAAAAACCAATTTACAGATGTGATTGCATTTCGGTTAAACAATTATAAGGAAAAAGCTGTTGAAGGTGAAGTGTATATCAGCCTTCCCCGAGCAAGGGAGAATGCGGAGATTTTTGGTGAACCGTTCGAAAAAGAAGTCACCAGACTGCTTATCCACGGAGTGCTCCATTTGTTGGGATTCGATGACATTACAAAGATATCAAAAAAAGAAATGACATCGCTTGAAGATACCTATTTAACAATGGTTCGATGGAAAAAATTATTCACAAAGAAAATCTCCAGCTTATAATGGTAGACACTAATCAGCGTAAGTCAATTGGAGATTCGCTTTCTCAACTAATAGAAATTGTGGAAAAATTAAGGGCCCCAGGTGGCTGCCCATGGGACAAAGAACAAACCCACGATTCACTTTTACCATACCTTCTTGAGGAGGTATATGAAGTCATTGAAAGTATAGAAGAAGAGGATCTGGAATTGTTGAAAGAGGAATTAGGAGATCTATTACTTCATGTTGTGTTCCAGGCGTCCATTAGTAAAGAAAATGGAGATTTTTCACTAATTGATTCATTAGAACATGTGAATGAAAAATTAGTTAGAAGACACCCTCATGTATTCGGAGATCAAGGTGCAGATGGCCCCTTTCACGCAAAACAGAATTGGGAAGCTGCGAAGCACGAGGAGAAGAAAAGGAATTCCCGCCTGGATGGGATCCCAAAAACATTACCGGCACTTACAAAATCGCAACGCCTCCAGGAAAAAGCAAGTTATACAGGATTTGATTGGGACAAAATTGATCAGGTGTGGGAGAAGGTACATGAAGAAATTCAGGAATTGAAAGAAGCCGAAAAGAGCGGTATAAAACGCCATATTGAAGAGGAAATAGGAGATGTCCTGTTTAGTATTGTTAACCTGTCTCGATTCCTTGGTATTTCTGCTGAAGTTGCATTAAGGAAGTCGAATAAAAAATTTACGAGTCGGTTTAAAGCATTAGAACGAGAGTTTAAAAAACGAGGGAATAAAATGGAGGATTCCAATCTGAAAGAAATGGATAAAATCTGGAATACTTTGAAGAAACAAAGCTAAACCCATTTATTGAGACTAGACCTCAATCTGTTTCCATGAACCTGTTCTGACTTTCAGCGCCATGATCACCGCAAAGGGAATAATCCATGCAGCAAATCCAATCCACGCACCAATCACACCCATGCTTTTTATAATACCCAAATAATAGGATAAAGGTACAAAGAGCACCCAGCAGATCGTCATATTAACAAGAGCGGGGAAGCGAGTATTCCCCGCGCCAGTGAGCACAAAAAAGAGTGTTAACCCAATAGCATCAAAATACTGGAGTATTCCGATAATCTGGAGGCAGGGTTTGCCTATTGCAATAATTTGCGGATCATCTGAAAATACGGAGATAATCCAGCCCGGCATGAGGATGAAAACCAGTCCCACACTGCCCATGATTAAGAGAGCCCATTTCAAGGCGTCTTTTACAGCCTGTCCCGCTTTATCAGGTTCTTCCTCACCTAAAAACTTTCCCACCAATGTTGCGCTTGCCATTCCCACACCTATAGCAGGCATAAATGATGCATGGGCAATATTAAGGATGACATTAGATGTGGCCAGTTCCAAGGTTCCAATCATTCCGATGATTTTATAAAAGACAGCAAAACCTGTCATGGAAATCATTTCCTGAATGCCCACGGGAAATCCCAATTTTACCTGCTGAATCAGATTGACAGAGATAAACTGAAATCCAAAGGGATGATAGGGCTTAATCCGCTCCTTAAATAAAAACAGGACAAAGTGAATTACCATCCAGATTGATGCTATCAGTGTGGCAATAGCAGCCCCCTTTACAGCTAGTGCCGGAAAAGGTGCCCAGTTCCACAATCCTGCTAACCAGGGGATTCCCAAATTCGTAAAATATTGTGTAATATGTTCAGAACCGTAAATGAAACCGGCATTCAGATACACATTCAGGATATTGGATGAAATGGTTACCACCATATGTACCCGTGTCTCTTCCACTCCTGCATAAAATCCCTGGAATGCAAAGCTTGTGAGAACAAATAAAATACTGAAAAATCCCACAAATAAATAGTCAGTGCAGTGGGGTATGACGGCGATATCGTCCAGAAAAAGTCCTGCAATTTCTGAGGCATACGTGATTCCTAAAATGGTAAAAGGAATTGCAATAACAGAAGCCAGGATTATGCCGTTATTGAGTGCATTGCCGCATTCGGGATATTTTTTCTGACCCAGCCTCCGAGAGCTTACTGTCTGCACAGCTGTGCGCAATCCTATCCCCATACTCATGATAACCCATAATAAGAGCGAACCCATTCCAGTCGCTGCTAATTCATTTGTACCCAGCCTGCTTACCATGGCCATGTCTGCCAGTGACATGATCACCCTGCTCATGTTGCTGAATATTATGGGAATAGCCAGGATAATAACCTGCCTGGAAATACTTTTATTGTAATGAGTGGGCATGAAGAAGAGTTAATTAAAAATTAATTACTTAAGCAAACGGCTAAAAAAGATGTATATAACTAAAAATAAAATAGCTTAAAATTTGGAAGAAAATAAATTGTTTATACCTTATTCTCCTTGAATTGTTACTACCAAAGTCCTGTTTCCTCCATAGTTTCGGTGTTCACATAAGTAAATCCCCTGCCATGTTCCCAATGCTAATTTTCCCTTTGCAATTGGGACGGAAACTGAAGAGCCTAAAATAGAGGCTTTTAAATGTGCAGGCATGTCATCTGACCCTTCAGATGTGTGTTGGTAGTAAGATTGGTTTTCCGGGACCAATTGGTTGAAATGAGATTCAAAATCTGTTCTGACGGTTGAGTCAGCATCTTCGTTAATGGTAAGTGATGCGGATGTATGTTTGATAAAAAGATGCAAGAGTCCGGTCTTGATTTGACTCATCTCCGGGATATTTTCAACAATCCTATCTGTAATGAGATGAAATCCTCTTGAGTAGGGAGAAAGTGAAATTGTTTTTTGAATCCACATATTATAAAGATTTAATCATCCAGATACGGGTATTAAAACTGGATGATTTTTCACAGTTGCTTTTCATTATTTGAAACCCACGGTTTATAGCAAGCGCCAGCATTGGTTGGTGTTTTTCTCTGGTTTGCATTATAATAGAGTTATATCCGCTCTTCTTTGCCCATGCCTCCTGATTATCAGCCAGGTTATTAGCAATCCCTTTTCTGCGATAATTTGGCAGAACTCCCCCCTCCAGCTGTAAAATGATCCATTAGAATATCTTTGATAACCAATTTTAAAGGCAATTGGAATCAGATTGTCATATACCGTCAAAATGTAGTGGGGAGCACCAACCAGACGTTTTGAATATTCTGACATTTCATAGGGGTCTTCAAATTCTGATATGTTGAGGGAAACCGTAATTGCGTCATTAAGTTTATTTGCCTGGATATGAAAATTTTTCATTATGTTTTGCGTTCCTTTTTCTTTGCAGCGGGGAAGAGAACATTATTAAGGATCAGCCTGTATCCAGGTGAATTTCTATGCAATGAAAGATCGGTGGGGGGATCGCCAACAAAATGCTGGTAATCCTCTGGATCATGTCCAGCTAGAAACGCAAAGGCTCCTTTTCCAAAGCTCCCGTGTAAATATTTTACCTGGTCTGAAGCAGGGTCTTCCCCCATAATAATGATGTGTTTCTTGATTTTATCTTTGAGAAATCCCGTAGTCTGCCCCATGAATCCTTTCACAACACCTATGTGATTCTGAGTAAGCATTGTAGGAACGGGATCGTATTTTGCAGAAAATTCAAAGAGTGAAAAATAATCTGCTTCTGCACCCCGGGTCACTGGTTTATTGCTGGAGGGGTAGTCAATATCGGAATATTCATAAATCATGGGGTCAGTTATAACAGAAAAATCGGTAAAGGCAAAAGTTTTACTGTAGTCCAGTTTTTGTTGAAGTTTTGGAGTTATTGGTGTTCCGTCAAAGACGCTATGGGCACCATCCAATCCTTCTTCAGCCAAAGCGATATCATAAGAATCAGTAGCGGAACACATTGCAAAAAGAAAGCCCCCTTGCCCGACATAATTTTTTATGGTTCTGACAATAGCTTTTTTTTCTTCGTGTACAGAAATAAATCCCAGGCTGGAGGCAAGGGATTTAAACTGAATTTGTTGTTGAATGTACCAGGGTGCCCGGTGGTAATTTCGGTAGAATTTTCCATATTGACCGGTAAAGTCTTCGTGGTGAAGATGAAGCCAATCTATCTGTTCTAAACCTCCTGTAAAAACTTCTTCATCCCAGAGCGATTCGTAGGGCACTTCCGCGTAGGTGAGAGCAAGAGTTACCGCATCATCCCAGGGTTGTTTGTTCGGCGGTGTGTAAATGGCGATTTTTGGGGCTTTTTCCAGAAGAATGACTTCCATGTTGTTCTGTTCAATCGTACCGTAAATCAATAATACATCTTCTTCATGGACTCGCTCAAAGCTGACCCCACGGACTCTGCAATCCTGGGTGATAAAAGGGTATTCGTCCACCAGGAAAGAACCCCCGCGATAATTTAAGAGCCATTCCACATTGATATTTTTTGTGAGCACATTAAAAGCAATTCCGTATGCTTTAAGATGATCTTTCTGGGAAAGATCCATTGGAATAAGGATTTTTTGACACCAGCTGAACTGAATAGTGAAAATCAACAGAAAAATATTATTTGATATGTTCATTTTAGCTATCAGCTTTTTACCTTTTTATTTAATTCTCTCATGTGAAACCGCAATGGCTCGCATAGAAGGGAAGCGGGGAATTCTTCTAAAACCTTGTAATAATAATCCAAAGCTTTTTGGGGTTTGTTTTCTGATTTTTCTAGAATTTCACCGTAAAGCACCCAGCCAATGTCTGCATCTTGAGTCTGTGTGAGTCTTTCAGCCAGAAGCAGAGCATCTGGAATCTGATTTAAGGTTTTGCGGATGAGGGCTTCTCTAAGAATTGCTTGTGGCAGGATAGAGGCATTAGGATGTTGTTCCTGTAGGTAGTGTAACGTCTCGGCGGATTCGGAAAGCTTTTTTTGCCGGATCAGAAATTCAGAAGATAAAAACAGTTCAAACGCTTTCTGGTCTTCCGAAGAACCAGAGAGATAGTGCTGTTGGATAAAATCACGCAATTCCAGTAGGTCGTTAAAGGAAACTGCTTCCGGGTGAACAGTTCCCAGGGCAGATTCAATAAGAATCATGGTGGTGTCCGGGCGCCCTGCAAGAAAATTGGCCTGAATAAGTCGGTTGAGAAATTTTGTTCCCCGAGGACGTTCGTGTTCAAAATAAGCCAGAGCGGCATTTGTGTCACCTTTAGCCAGATAAATATCCCCTATTCGTAAACGAATGTTATTTTCGAGTGTTTTTTTAGGTTTGGAACGTAAGGCTGCTTCGTATGACCTGGATGCGCCATCAAAATCCATTGTTATCCTGTATTGTATTTCACCGAGCCGGAAGTGGGCGGAAGCTGAAAAGGATGAAACAGGCATTTTGACCAGTAAAGAGTCATAGAATCGAAATGCGGTTTTAAGTGAGGAAAAAGAAAGATTTTGATTGTCGTAATAATGATTTTCAAAAAATATATTATCAGGAGAAAATTGAATCAGGGAAAGATTTTTCTGGCTGGGGATAATCTTATCTTCAAAAGTGAGCCCTAATCCTAGCAAGGCTTGTCCGATAATTTTGGTGTTATTAAATTTTAGTTCGGGTGAGAGAAGTGATTCATAGGCACTGACTGCCAACTCATATTTTCCTTCCTGGCGAAGATTATCAGCAAAACCTAACCAGCGTATCATATCTTCCTTGGTTGTAAATCCTAGAGTATCGTGTTGATTAAAAGCCAGGTTATAATTACCGGTTTTAAAATAAAATGAGGCAGCTAGTTCCCGTAGGATCGGCTCGTTTTTTGTTACATTTTCCAGGATCTTTTTTTCGATCACGGAACGAGCCTCTTCTTCATCACTCATGGTGAGAATCCTATCTGTAACCATCTTTTTCTGGCGGAGATTTGAAATAAGGTAACGAATAAACTCATCCATGGCTTTATCAAACACTCGCCGTGCCTTATAGTAATTTGCCAGGTCCAAAGCAAGTAAGGCTTGGTTATTAAGTTTCTTACGTCCCCGGAGCACCACCGCCTCCATTTCTTTTTGTAGTGACAAGCGGCTGTACATGAACATGAGGATTCGATAAGTGTTGGGAGTATTGCCAAACTTAGATTCTAAATCATTCCATATTTTTTCTGCACCTTTAATATTTTTATTAAGATACTTGGCCTCCCCTAACTCTAAATGAGACTGTAAATCATTAGGAAATAGTTTTATGTGTTCTTTAATTAAAAGAACCATTTTGGGATAAATTTCCAGCCTTTTGTATACGTTTTTTAACTTTTGGTATGCCTGTAAATTTTTTGGGTTATTATTGAGTAATCCTTCATAAATGGCAGCAGCGCTTTCCAGATTACCTCGTTTTTCCATAAGAACAGCTGTTTTCAAAGCTGCTGAAGAACTTTGGCTGTATAAAAATTGAATTCCTAGTAAAAGGGGAAATAAAATGGTTAGGATACTTTTATTCATTTTCAATGTTTTCATTGATAAGGTTTTCAGATTCTTTCGGTGTTTCTAAAAAACTCGCCTGGCCGAGAGCATTGAAATAACGTCGGATCATTGTCTGGTAGTCGCGGGAATATCCGGCTTTCATTGCTTTATTCAATGCCTCAATAGTAATGCTTTGCCTTTGTCCCAGGTCAAGGGGGAGTCCCGACGGACCTGTAAATATATTGTTTTGGTTTGCTGTCGTTGCCAGCCGTTCTTCCTTCTGTCCTCGTCTGGTTAAGGATTTTTGAGAGTCCAGCATACGGGAAAGGATGCGTTCCTGTCTTTCGTATGTTTTCCGTGAATATTTTCGAGCTTTAAGCTCCTTAATTACTTCCTCTATTTCCTCTGCTGCGCCTCTCATGTCTCCAAGACCCTGCTTTCCGGACTGTTTCATTTCATTCATGAGTTCCTGCAAGGATTTTTGAACTTGCCTTTGGTTAGAAAGCATTTGTTGCATCATAGCCTGCTGTGCGCTCGCAGCAAGCTGGCTAAAGGCAAGCTGCATCCCCTGGCTGTTAATAGATTGTTGCTGTCCAGCCAGGTTTCCCATCTGTTCTAGAAATTGTTCAAACCCGCTGGCCGATCCACCGGACTGCATTTGCTGAATGGTATTGTATATTTCTAAGGCGGCCTCATTCAATGACTTCATTGCAAGTGCCTGATGAGATTTGGCATTATTCCCTTTTCGTTCAGCAAGATTGCCGATGGACTCTTTAATCTCTACGGATGCCTTTCCTAATGATTTTCCTAATTGTGGTGTAACAGCAAAGGTTTTTTTGGACAGGTCCATTATTGATGACATGACTTGGGTAAGCTGATCACTTAGCATTTGTTGGTGAACCGCAAGGTCTTTTATCCGGGGGGAGTTTCTGGGCATACCGGAGGTGGTTTCGCGGAGGGATTCCTGGGATTTTGAAAGTGTGAGAATATCATGCATTATAGACTGAAATTCTCCTGCCATTTCAGATGCAGTTTCCTGCTGGAACTGTTGTTGAATGTTCATTGCCATTTGATGAAATGATTGGAGATTCTTGAGCGCAGAACGACTGGATTCTTTGGAAGATGAAGGGGTATTTTCCCCTAATTGCTCAGCAGACTTAGAAAGATCTTCTTCGGTTTCTTCTGCAAGCTCAGACCGGGAAAGGTTCTCCATCTCCTCAGAGGAAGACTGACTGTATTCCTCCATAATATCTGAAGCATCCTTCATGAGATCCAGAATGTTTTGGAATTCCTCCAGATTTCTTTTTTCTTCCTGTGCTAATCTGGAAAATTCAGAAGGCTCAGTAGTATCGTTTGTTTGCTGAATATTGTCATTTAGGATATCCTGTTCTTTAACAAGCTGTTCAAGGCGTTCAGTAATTTCATAGGCTATCTGTTCTGCCTGAATTCGTTTCAAAATATCAATGAATCGATCAAGCTCCTGTTCAATTTGCTCCATGTTTTGGGATAATTGATCCATAGCGGACATGAGGTCTTTTATATCCATATTTTCCAGGGCGTTCCTGATTTCATCCAGATTCATGAGTAGATCTTCAGAAATTAATTCATTCACCAGGCTTTGCAATTCTTGGAATTTTTCCATCAGGTCCTGTGAAAAAAGACCGTGTTTTTCTCCAGATTCTGCCAGAGTTTCGACTGCTTCCGTCAATTTTTTCAACTGTTCAATTTCTTCTGCAGCTTCTTCCAGAATTTTTTTTATTTCTTGCTGTTGTTCCCAATCAATTTCTTCGCTCTTTAAAAGCTCCAAATCAATTTTTTCCAGGTGTTCTTGAAGGGCGTTGAGTTCCTCCAGTTGGATTTCTGTTTCTTCAATAATGTTTTGTTCTTTCTCCCCCAGAGAGGTAAAAAGATCTGCAAGAGAAGGTAACTGGGCAATAAAAGTTCCGGAGAGTGTTTTTTTGGGTCCGGATACTTCATCATTGTCGTAGAGTTCAAAATGAAAGTGAACTTCATCTTCCGGCATGAGTCCTAAATCGGACAAGTCCCATACAGTATATATTTTTTGATGAAGCTGTTCCGGTATTAGATCAGGGATTGTAAAGATTGATATGAACGGGTCTGCCTGGACATAGGCAGGTCGGCGGTGCTCATATCCGATCTGGAGTGTTGAAAATCCGAAATCGTCTTCAATTTCAAGATGAAGTGGCAATAGTAAGTTTTCTCCAAGTTCGATTATCGGAGGTGGAGAAATTATACTCAGATCAGGGAAAAGGTCTGGAATAACCTCCAGATGGTATGGGATTGGATTACGGTTTGTGATTCCACGCTTATCCAAAAGATGTACAGTAAATATACCATCTTGATTAAGGAGGAACTCTCCCTGGGCCCGTTTTCCACGAGAAGTTAATTCTATTTCACTGTCATCCAGCAGCAAAAAACTTTTCTTTAAAACCCTGTTACTTGAGAACCTTATTGATATAGTTGATCCTTTCAATCCACGGACATTTGCTTGATTCCCTGCCTGTATTTTGGGTTTTAGCTGGGAATATTCCGGCGGAATGACCGTGATGGAGAAATCCTCAATTGTTGGTCTGTCAGTTACAAGGATTCGGTATTCATCAGAAGACACATTTTTCCATGTTTGCCAGAAGTAATTGGCAGGAACGAAAGCCTGATAAGAGTAATCATAATAGATGTCGTTTATGACAAATGTATAGAGTTTGTTTGAATCGGGTGATGATTTGATCAGCAGCGGTGCTGTTTGTGTTGAGTCTGTGTCTTTACCAATCAAGGGATTGAGACTCAGGAAAACTGTATCCGGCAGAGCTGAGACTGCCTTAATGGATAAAGAAGCTGACTCTCCCCCTAAAATGCGGATATCTTTTGTAACACTTTCAAGGATAAACGGTTTTGGTACGGCAAATTTAGTTCCGGGGTGCATCCAGCGATAAACAGCGCCAGAGCTGTGGTTCCAAAAGATTGAGACAGCTAACGCCACAAGAATTAGGAGAGAGAGAGTTATTTTCTTTCCGTTCTGTACAGTGTTTTTTGGGAAAAGGTCTTTTAACTCTAACTTTGTTAGCCTGTAAAACACCTCTTGTATAAAAGACCGACTAAGATCTTGAGATACACTTTGACCCAAATTGCGTTCTAGTTGGAGGGCGTTGACGACCGTATCCTTTTTGGGAAATGAAAGAACTCCTACATTGCGAGCGATGGTGGACAAGCGAAAACGGTATATTTTATTTTGGAATGTTTGAAAAAGAACGATAATTAGAAGGATAAAACAGAGAGAACATATTACGAGCAATGTATTCCAGGCGCCCAGGCGGAATTTGACCGGTAAATAGAATACGGATTCGATGGATATCCCCAAGAGCGCTAAACTGAGAATAGAGGCATAAAGTATCCACCCCAGGAGATAAAGATCATTTTTGATTTTAACAATCCGAATCTGTTTTAAAATACCAGCAATGGATACCTGAGAGTTTGTCATATCAATAAAATTAAATTCAATTGTTTATAGATCATTGTGTCAGGGCAAAGTAAATGATGTTTACACCCATTTGTAAAGCTTTCTCACGAATGTCCGCGGGATCTTTGTGCACTTCCTCGTCTTCCCAGCCATCACCCAGGTCACATTCATAGGTGTACAGCACCATGAGTCGTTCTTCGTTGAACAGACCAAAAGCCTGGGGGGCTTTCCCATCATGTTCGTGTACTTTCGGCAGACCGTTTGGGAAATCATAGTAGGAGTGAAAAAGAGGATGGTCATAGGGCAGTTCAACAAAGTCTTTGCTTGGGAAAACGCGTTTCATCTCTCGACGAAAAGATTTATCCATTCCGTAATTATCATCAGCATGTAGAAATGATCCCCTGAGTAAAAATTCCCGTAAAATAATAATCTCTTCTTCGCTGAACCGGATATTTCCATGCCCCGTCATATAAAGGTAAGGATAACTGGTCAATTCCTTATCGGTTAACTTGATACGAACCTCATCCCGGGCTGATTTGATGAATGTCCTGGAAGAAAGATAGTTCAAAAGATTGGGCAGGCTGCTTGGATCGCTGTACCAGTCTCCTCCGCCGCTGTAGTGAATTCGCGCTATTGTAAATCCCTGTGCTGAAACACTATTTAGCACAGGAAGAAGGGCAATCATTACCCAGACAGAACACAATAAGCGGGTGTAGTGTAATTTTGGTCTGTTCATATTTGAGAAAGCGTTCATTTTTATGGATAAGGGACAAGAATGTTCCCTATAAAAAAAACAACAAGGAAGTTAGTAATAAATGATGATTTGTTAAACAACTGTTGATTGGCCTCTTTCTCTTGCCCAATACCCCTGAAAGCGGGTATTTTGAGAAATCATGATTTCAAGAATTTTTTTATTTCCATGGTTGTTTCTTGTTGCGATTGTAATGCTTTATGGTGAAGAGACCAAACCTGACTCTGTGGTTAATTCTCCATGGAATTTTGTACAATTTGAACAGTATCGTGGGCTTGAGTATGAGCGGGGGTATTGGACAAACCGCATTTTTCATCCCAGGGAATTTTATCAGGAAATCCCACTTATTCCTCTTGAAGTTTGTTATGGTTTAGGTTTTAATGGCGGCGGCGCTACGTTTACCCAAACGAAAAGTGGCTGGATAGAATACGAGGACACAAACGTAGAGGAGTTTAACGGAGGATCATGGAAAGCGAGAGTTGGCCACCAGTTGGAGTTGGATATTCTGAAAACAAATCTGAGTTATTTTTTGTTAAAAATAAGCTGGGCCGATATTCATACAGGATTGAATTTTAAGTACTCATCAATATTCTTACCGGAGGTGATCCCTTCATCCTGGGGGATTGGCAGCAAAGAATTTTCTCCCCGCCTGTTTGAATTAGGACTGAGTAATTCTGTGAATGTACAGTGGTATGATTCGTGGTTAATAAATGTGAAGTATGTTTATGGTCTGGCATCAGGGAATTTTTACCGGAACGGGAAATTATATGATAAAAGCCCTAATGGCTGGGGTCCCTCAGTATCTTACAGTCTTGGTTTTCGGTATGTTCTGAATCCTGGCTCCCGGAATCAGTTTTTATTAGGAGTTGATTTCAAGCATAGCTACACAAAAATAGACCGAATATCTGATCCGGGTGAGTTAACTCCTTTTTCCAGGTTTGATCTTGCAAATTACGGTTTATTTTTCACTTTGTCTGTTTTCAAAGGGGGAAAGAAAACAGTCGGAGACATTGGAAAGGAATATTACTACCATAAGGATTATGTTTCCGCCAAGGAAAATCTGGAAGAGTTTATTATTCAATATCCACTTCATTCTAATCGATATAGAGCAGAAAACTATATTGAAGAGTGCAGGAAAAAAATTCCAATTCAACTGATTAGAGATGGGATTAGTTTTGATGAACGTCATTTGACAGGAAGGGCCTTAGAAAAATATCGTCAGGCCCGAAAATTAACCTTGGATGCGGATCTTATTGCAGGATTGGATGAACGAATCGGTCAAATTGCAAAGAAAAATATGTATGCTGCCGAGGAGATGATTACAAATGGCCAAAACAATTCTGCACTGACTGTCATTGTTAAAACAGCCGCTTATTCTGAAGAAGCCCGCAAATCCATACCCTATTTTAGAGCAAAAGTCCACCTTTCAGAAGGTAAAAAGGCAATGCAGTCCGGATTTTATATGAAGGCGTTAGATTTATTTGAAAAGGCTTTATTGCAGGATCAGGATTTAAAAATTCAGGTAGAGTTATTGCGATATGAAATAGCCACCATGTTGGTAAACCAGGCCAATCAGGTGAAAGACATAGATGCCATTCAGTTGGTGCTTCAATCTCTGGAGGATGCACAAAAACTAACGGGCAGCCTTGGTGAAAAAAATGAAACCCTTCTGAAAGAATTAAAGGAAAAAATTGTGTTGGCTGAAGAAATCAGAACCCAGGCTGACATTGACCGGCGAATGGAAATTGAGAGGGAAAAGAGAGAAAAACGTTTGCGCCCCACGCTTCAAATTGGCATGACCATTCCCCAGGTGCAGGAGATTGTGGGGGAACCAACGGAAATTATTCACAAGACAAACAAAAAAGGGGAAGATATGCAGTTGTGGCTATATAATTCAGGTGTAGGTAATGTGTTGCAATTATCATTTTTGGAGTTTATACTCTTTAAAATTGAAAGAAGTTAGGCATAATTTAAAGTGAGCTTCATTAGCAACATGAGATTTCCGGTTTTTATCTTGTTGGCAGGATCTTTTGTTTGGGGGCAGGACACTGTCACCGACATTGATGGTAATGTCTACCAAACGGTACCGACAGGCGACCAACTCTGGATGGCAGAGAATCTGAAGGTTACTCATTATAACAATGGAGATGAGATACCAACGGGATACAGCAATTCTGAATGGTCAAATCTTTCTACAGGTGCTTATGCAGTTTAGGATGACAATGAAAGCAATGCAGATACATACGGATATTTATACAATTGGTATGCTGTAGATGACTGGTGGCATGGCGTATGTCCAGATGGATGGCACGTGCCTTATATGATTTAATGGGAAGAGAGATAGCACAACTTGTAAACACTACTCAAGAAGCAGGGTTTAAATCAGTTCATTGGGATGCAACTGACATGTATGGTAAACCAGTGAGTGCTGGTGTTTACCTCTACCAGATTTGTGCTGGTGAGTTTGTGCAGACCAGGAAAATGGTTTTTCTAAAATGATTTTTAGCAGTACAGGCGTAATTGTCTGTATTGTCTGTATTTATTGGTAATTTTTTCATATAAAACCTCATTGCTCTACCATTTAAATAAAGGGTATTTTGAACGATGAAGTTTTCTCAAATATTTATTGTTTTCATTTTTATTGTATCTTTTGGAGGATTTTGCCAATCCTCTGTACAGGATTTCGATGAGGAATTAGATTCACAAAAAAATAAGATTGAAGAACTGAAAAAAGAGATCGAAAAAACAAAAAAGAGGATAAAAGCGGAGGGAAAACAAGAGAGTTCTGTTACAAGGAAAATATCAAATCTTGGAGAAGAAATATTCCTTATGAATCGTCTACTGAGTGAAATTGAAAAAGAAAAACAATCACTACGCAGAACTATATTAACTCTTGAAAAAGAAGAAAAAAGTCTCCGTACCAGTATTAAAAAAACGGAAGAAGAATTATTCGAAAACGAGGAAGAATTATCCCTTGTACGAAATCGCTACGCAACCCGTGTCGTACATACCTATAAAAGAGGAACTTTGTCGGTTCTGGAAAAATTGTTGAGTTCTACATCGTGGAGACAGGCTGTCTATAGATCGCATTATTTATACCTGGTTTCAGAAATTGAAGCCCAAACACAAGACAGGTTAAAGACTCTGCTAACGGAAATTAAGAAACAAAAAGAAGGTTTGGCTGAGTTACTGCAGCAGAAAGCTACTTTAAAATCAAAACAGGAATCCGCGTTACGAAGATCCCAAATTCTTGCAGAAGAACGGAATCGGCAGAAAGGTGCATTAAAAAAGAAGAAACAATCCCGGGAAAAAGAACTAAAAAAAATAAAGAAAAACAAGGCAGAACTGGCACATTATATAAAGGAAAAACAAGGGGGATTAAAAGAATTAGAAAGACTCCGAAAGAAAATTTTGGAGGATAAGGCCCGGTTTGAAAGGGCAGAGCGCATTCGCCGTCAACAGGAATTATTAAAATCAAAAACCTTTGCGGAAGTTGAAGGCCTGCTCCCCTGGCCAGCGGAAGGTAAAGTTGTAACTAAATTTGGCAAACATCGGAATCCTGAACTCAAAACGGTAACAGAAAGCCTGGGGATTGATATAAAGGGAAAACTTGGTTCACCCATTCGATCTGTTTTGGGAGGAGTGGTTACAACCATCACTTACATTCGTGGATATGGTACTATGATAATTATCGATCACGGTGGAGATTTTTATACAGTGTATAGTCATGTGTCCGATATCCAGACCAGCATAGATAGTGAAGTTCGGTCTGGAGATGTCATTGCGCGTATGGGAGATTCTGGCTCTGTAAATGGTGCCATTCTTCATTTTGAGATTTGGGGTAGAAATCAAAAACTAAATCCGGAGAAATGGCTGACAAAGAATTAATCAGGACTTCAATATCCCTGCAACCGGGAATTTGGGAAAGGCTACAGAACATTTATACGTCAGGAAAGGTAGGCAGCGCTTATCTTTTTTCTGGGCCCTCTGGTTGTGGTAAAGAAGCAATTGCAATAGCTTTTGCTGCCGGGCTTAATTGCGAGGAGATGTCTAAAATTCCGTGTGGTGATTGCGGGTCTTGTAAACGTTTCAGGACGCTTCAGCATGAGCACCTCACCATTATTGTACCATTACCAAGCTCTAGTGGTGTAACTGGCGGAGAAAAAGGAAAAAAGACAAAAGAGGAAGAAATTACAAAATTATTTCAGGAGGCAATTCAAGAGAAAGCGACGGATCTGTTTTTTAAAATTGTTTTTCCAAGAGCCAGGCAAATTTTAATAAGGTCCATTAGAAGTCTTCGGAAAACACTCTATTTAAAGTCGCATATTAAGGGGAGAAAAATGGTTTTAATTTTTGATGCACATCATCTTTCCACCGGTCAAGGCTCCTCAGGAAACTCACTGTTGAAAATATTAGAGGAACCTCCCAACAATACAACACTGGTTTTAGTGACAGATTATAAGGAGCAACTTTTGCCAACACTTTTATCACGCTGTCAGCAGGTTGATTTTCCCCCGCTCAATCCCGAAGTCATAAAAATGTACCTTGAAAGAACGGGTATCAGCTCTGAAGTGATTCCTTTTGTTACGGAAATATCTCAGGGAGATATGCACAGGGCATCCTCTTTATTAGATAAATCTATGCAGAAAATTGTGCTTTTGATAAAAGACTTGATTGAATCAATTTTTAAAGAGGACAGTTTAAGCTGGCGACAGTTTATCAATGGGTATTCCCGCCTTGCTTTTACAGACCCTCAGGAGTTTATATTTTCGTTTTATCTCCTTCAGTTATGTCTCCGTAGCGCTTACAGAAAAAGGCTGGGATTATTTACAGATGTACTTTTTGCAGAGTTGGAGAATGAACTGGCGTCGTTCAATAAAAAATGTCTGGAAATTGATTTGCTTCGAATTAATTCGTATTTGGAAGAAATAGTTACCGGGTTGAATCGAAATTTGAATACATCAATAGCATTGACTAGTTTGCTGATCAAAGTACACCAGGAAGTGAATGAAAACAGGACAGATGGCTGAGAAGCCTTTTTACATTACAACCCCAATTTATTATGCTAATGATGAACCCCACATTGGGCATTCATATACAACTATTTTAGCAGATGTATTGTCCCGGTATCATCGTTCTATAGGGGAAGAAGTGTTTTTTCTAACCGGCCTTGATGAGCATGGTCAAAAAGTGCAGCAGGCAGCGGAAGAGCGGGGAATTGACCCGCAGCAGCATTGTGATGAAATGGCTCAAAAATGGAAACTCCTGTGGAAAAAACTGCATATTCGATACGATGATTTTATTCGTACGACTGAGCCCCGGCACGAAAAAGTTGTAAAAGATATTTTAACAAAAGTGAAAGATGGCGGAGATATTTACATGGATGAGTACGGCGGTCACTATTGTGTTGGTTGTGAACGGTTTTATACCGAGAAGGAATTAGAGGACGGTAAATGCCCGCAACATGAGAAAGAACTTGAATTTATAACGGAGAAAAACTACTTTTTTAAGATGAGTAAATACCAGCAGAAACTCATTGATTATATCAATGAAAACCCAGAGTTTATTCAACCTCAGCATAGAAAAAATGAGATTCTTGGATTCCTGCGTCAACCACTGGAGGATCTTTGTATTTCTCGCCCGAAGAGCCGACTGAGTTGGGGGGTGGACCTTCCCTTTGATCATGAGTATGTGACGTACGTTTGGTTTGATGCTCTCCTGAATTATGTAACCAGTCTTGGCTATGGTAGTGACCCGGAGTTCTTTGAAAAATGGTGGTCTCAAGCTATTCATCTTATTGGTAAAGATATTTTGATGACTCATGCTGTATACTGGCCCACCATGCTCATGTCCGCAGGCATTTCTCTTCCAAAAACTATTTTTGCGCACGGCTGGTGGCTCATGGAAGAATCGAAAATGAGTAAATCTATGGGCAATGTGGTAGACCCGATGGAACTCATAGATGATTATGGTGTGGACCCGGTGCGGTATTATCTCATGCGTGAAATGGTGCCGGGGCAGGATTCCAATTTTACGATGAGTTCCTTTACCAAACGATATAATAGTGATTTGGCCAACGACTTTGGAAATTTACTGAGTCGTGTGACCAGGTTAATTCAGAAAAACTTTGGTGGAGAATTACCTGAGTGGGGTGAATGTACATCTGCTGAGAATGGGATAAAAAAAGTTGCGGAAGGTACTGTTATAAAAGTGAATGAACTGATTCACGCTATGCGGATAAATGAAGCTATCGAAGAGACCATGCAGTTTATCCGCAGTATAAATCGATACATGGAACAGCAGGTGCCGTGGAAACTGGTAAAAGAGGATAAATCGGCAGCGGGCAGAGTGTTGATAACCGCAGCAGAAGCATTGCGGTTGGGGGCGTTATTATTACAGCCGGTTATGCCAAATCGCACGTTGATTGTTCTGGAAACGCTGGGTGCCGAAAATACAAAATTAGTATGGGGTCAACTCAAATCCGGGAATAAACTAAGAGAGCATTCAGCACTATTCCCAAGAATTAAGGTTAACATTAAACTGCCGGATAAAGAGAAGAAATAGGAAAAAAGTCAGGATTAATTGATATATTTAATAAAAGTTCTCACAACCAATCCGTGGGCTTTAAAGCAATCACTGTTCAATTGTTTTTGTTTTATTATATAGAGTGAGGACCGTTTTTGTTAATTGATTCACACTGCCACCTTTTTTATGAAAATTTAAAGAATAACCTTCCGGCTGTTTTGGAAAGGGCCAATGAACTTGGCGTTACACGTTTTGTATGTGTAGGGACAAACCTGGAAGATTCCAGGGCGAGTTTGAAGCTGGCCGAAGAATATGAGTTTGTTTATGCTTCAGCAGGAATTCATCCGCACGATGCAAAGGATGTTGAGGACGGATATTTGCAGGAATTAGAGGAGCTGTTGAGTCATCCTAAAGTGGTTGCCTGTGGTGAAATGGGATTGGATTACTTTCGAAATATTTCCGATCCTTCTGTTCAAATAAAAGTATTTCGGGAGCAAATGGAGTTAGCTGATGGGATAAATAAACCGGTTATATTCCACAACCGTGAAGCGGATACTGATATGGTCGAAATACTTTCAAAATATAAAAGTGTAGTTGGGGTTGCCCACTGTTTCTCCAGCGATTTAAGAACAGCAAATGCTTTTATAGAGCTTGGATATTTTATCTCTTTTTCGGGGAATCTGACTTTTAAAAATAGCGTCCTGCCCGGGGTTGCCAAATTACTTCCCCTTGAAAGATTGATGGTAGAGACCGATTCGCCCTACCTCAGCCCGGCTCCTTTCAGAGGCAAGCCCAATGAACCGGGGAGAACTCGTTTTGTAGCTGATAAACTTGCAGAAATCCAGGGAATACCAATTGATATCGTAGCTTACAAGACAAGTGAAAACGCAAAAAATCTTTTTGGATTATAATTAAGAATTTTTTAGAAGAACTGTCATACGAGCACCTGAGTCAAGAATTAATTGCTTTTGTAAAAAAAAGAAAGAAATTTAATGCAGTATGCTAAAAAAAAATGGGGTCAGAATTTTCTGGTAGATAAAAATTTACTTAGACGAATTGTGAGCACCCTCAATCTTAAAAGCGAAGATAGGATTCTTGAAATTGGCCCAGGTGAGGGGGCTCTGACAGAATTGATGTTACCTGTTGTGGAAGAAATGGCAGCGGTTGAAATTGATCCCGGGCTTGTAGCTTATTTACGTTCATTGAGACATCTGCAGTCTTGTCATTTTCTTCATAAGAATGTTCTCATACTGAATTTGGATTCGCTTCCCCTTGGATTGCCGGTAAGGGTTGTTGGGAATATTCCGTATAATATTACTTCTCCAATTTTATTTTGGCTAATTAAGGAACGGGACCATTGGTCTGATGCATATTTGATGGTACAGAAAGAAGTGGCGGCGCGGCTGACTGGGAAAGTAGGTACAAAAGCGTATGGGCGTCTTACCGTAATGATTGGAGCATTTATGGACGTGGAAATTTGTTTTAATATTTCTCCAAATGTGTTTGTTCCAAAGCCCAAGGTTGAATCTTCAATAATTCGATTGGTGAAGAAATCGAAACCATTAATTCGAGACGATCAATTTGATCAATTTGAGAAAATTGTATTTTCAGGGTTTTCTAAAAGACGGAAGATGCTCAGGAATTCTTTGAGGGAATGGAATTTTAATCAACAAATTCAAGCAGAAATTGATTTCAAAAGAAGACCGGAAACATTGTCGGTCCAAGAGTTTGTAAAGCTTCTTAATAGTAGATAAGTGACAAAGTTTGGAATCTTACTAAGAATGTTGTAACTTTATAAGATAACCTTAAATTTAAAAAGGAAATATTTATATGGCCAAAGCTGGAAGAGCTATTAACGAGTCAAACCGAAGTTTAAGCCGGTATTTAGAGGAGATTGGAAAGTATGAACCTCTAAAGCCGGAAGAAGAAATTGTGTGTGCTCAATTAATTAAAAAGGGCGACTCTCCGGCATTGAAAAAATTGACAGAAGCAAATTTGCGGTTTGTTGTGTCAGTAGCAAAAGACTATCAAGGACAAGGACTTCCACTGACGGACTTGATTAATGAAGGTAATCTGGGGCTGATAAAAGCTGCAGGCAGGTTTGATGAAACCAGGGGGTTTAAATTCATATCGTATGCAGTGTGGTGGATTCGACAATCCATTCTTCAGGCTTTAGCTGAACATTCCAGAATTGTTCGCCTTCCATTAAACCGGGTGGGGACAATTAGTAAGATCACGAAAAGAGCTGAAAAATTAGAAGCGGAAGTTGAAAGAAGTCCGAATGAGGATGAACTGGGGCGTCAATTGGAAATGTCTCCTGGTGATGTCCTTGATGCAATGAGAATCTCACGAAGACATCATTCTTTAAATGCTCCTTTTAAAGATGGAGAAAAAAATGCTCTTATTGATGTAATTGAGGATGATAAGCAAATACCGCCCGATACTCCTCTTATGAATGATTCATTGAAAGACGAAATTCGTCATTCGCTCAATACATTAAAAGAGAGAGAAAGAGACGTAATCAGAATGTACTTTGGTATTGATCGAGATTACGCTTTGACACTGAATGAGATTGGTGAAGAATTCAATCTGACCCGGGAAAGGGTACGGCAAATCAAGGAAAAGGCGATCCGGAGATTACGTCATCGTTCACGGAGTAAGTCTTTGAGGACTTATTTAGGATAATCATAATGAAGGAGAAAATAAATTGGTAGAAGTTAAATTACGTGATGGAGAGCAACTTGAGCGCGCGTTGCGCCGATTTAAAAAAAAGTGGGAACGAGCGGGAATATTAAGAGAAGTCAGGCGAAAATCTTTTTATGTAAAACCCAGTGATGAGAAAAGGGTAGCACGAAAAAAAACCATGAGAAGGCTGGCAAGATTTGCCAGATACGCTGATAATTAGATATTTTTTCAATTACCTATGTAAAAGGTTCGGTGAATATCCCGAACCTTTTTTATTTTTGTATGTAAATTATGAAAATGATTGAATGGTGCTGATTCAAAGTATATCAGGTGTACGGGGTTTAGTGGAAACCGATTTGTCCTCGTTAAAATCAAGACAATATGCAAGGGCAGTACATTTCATGCTGCCCAAAGGAGTGATTATCATTGGGCGTGATAGCCGTCCTTCGGGGGAGGAAATAACAATGGAAATTGTTGATGAATTCATTCATTTGGGAAGGAATGTGATAGATTGTGGAATTGTTCCAACTCCTACTGTACAATTTTTAGTTGGCCAGTCAGACGCTGCAGGAGGAATTGTAGTCACCGCAAGTCACAATCCAATTGAATGGAATGGTTTAAAATTTATTCGTGGAGATGGTATTTTTTTCTATCCTCAGGAATGTGACGAATTATTTTCCCTCGTAGATGATCATTCAAAAACTGAGTCATCAAATCAAAAAGGAATGTATTGGAAAGATAAGAATTCAATTCAAAAACATATAATCCATAATGTCAGCTTGAATTGCATTAATTTAAAAAATATTCGCCGTCGTAAATTTAAAGTTGTGATAGACGCAGTAAATGGCGCAGGTGCGGTAGCCCTGCCAGCCATGTTAGAGGCACTTGGGTGTGATGTAGTGTCCTTAAACTGTGAACCCTCCGGGAAATTTACTCGAGGAACCGAACCATTGCCGGAAAATCTGGATGAACTGTGTCAATTCGTTATCACGAATAAAGCAGATGTAGGATTTGCCGTGGATCCAGACGCAGACCGTCTGGCTGTTGTGTCTGAGAAGGGTGTACCCCTGGGAGAGGAATATACCTTGGTGCTGGCAGCAGAAGGGTACATGAATAAAATGGGAACATCCGAAACATTTGTAGTTAATCTTTCAACCAGCATGGCTTTGGAAAAAACAGCAGAAAAGTACGGATGCAGGGTAGAAAGAACACCAGTGGGGGAAATTAATGTTGTAAAAAAAATGATCGAACTGGGAGCAAATTTTGGTGGCGAAGGAAACGGTGGTGTTATCTTAAAGGAGGCTCACTTTGGGCGAGATTCCCTTGTGGGGGTTACGATGGTCTTGAACCGTATGGTACAGAATAAAAAATCGTTAAGTGAGATTTATTCGGTGTTGCCTCAGTTTAAAATAGTTAAAGATAAGCTAAGTTTGGAAGGGCTAAACGTAGAATCTGCTCTAAAGAACGTAAGAAAAAAGTACAGTGATGTTGAGGTGAATGACATGGACGGGTTGAAATTGACCTGGGATGACAAATGGATTCACTTGCGAAAATCCAACACGGAGCCCATTTTACGTATTTATGCTGAAGCATCCAACAAATCTGAAGCATGGAATCTTGTAGAAAGTGTAAAATCTGCCCTGCAATAAAAACAATAAATAGAAAATATGTTATGATAAATTACTATCCACGAATTTACCCAATTGATCAGGTAGGAGCGGAAGAGAGAGTCAGTCGTTTATTTTCCAGAAGTATAAAAAAAGAATCCAAAATTAGGGCTTTGAAACTAGCCTTAAGCATGATTGACCTGACTACGCTTGAAGGCAAGGATTCTTTGGGTAAAGTAAGGCAGCTCTGTTATAAAGCAGCTCATCTGCACGATCAGTTTTCAAATCTTCCCCAAGTGGCTGCAGTGTGTGTGTATCCCAACATGGTAGATGTAGCAAAAAAAACATTGGAAGGCAGTTCAATTAAAATAGCCGCTGTAGCTACGGCATTCCCCAGTGGGATGACAACCTTAGAAGCTAAGCTAAATGAAGTAAAATCTGTTGTAGATGCAGGTGTCGATGAGGTGGATATGGTAATGTCACGGGGACGGTTTTTGCAGGGAGATTATTCTTATGTTTTTGATGAAGTAGCAAAAGTTAAAAACACATGTGGGCAAGCTCATCTAAAAGTAATCCTGGAAACGGGAGAATTAGTCACATTGGACAACGTGCGGAAAGCGAGTGATTTAGCTATGGACGCAGGAGCGGACTTCATCAAAACATCAACAGGAAAAGTAAAACCAGCGGCCACACCGCCCGTTGTATTAGTCATGTTGGAAGCAATTCGGGACTTTTACAAACGGACCGGAAAAATAGTTGGAATGAAACCAGCCGGGGGAATCAGTACTGCAAAACTAGCCATCCAGTACCTGGTTATGGTTCGAGAAACCCTTGGGAAGGAATGGCTGACTCCAGACAGGTTTCGGTTTGGAGCGAGTTCTTTGGCAAATGATATTTTGATGCAAATTGTCAAACAGTCAACAGGCGTTTATCAATCCATCAATTATTTTTCTATTGATTAGAGAAAAAAATGAGTAAATCAAAGACATTAAAGTTTGATACAGGCGGGGCATACAGTCCTGCTCCTGAAAGCACAGATCATATACAGTTGAAAGACCGGTATGGATTATTTATTGATGGAAACTTTACACCCTCTAAGGCGGGCAAATATTTTGATACAATTAATCCTGCCAATGAGGAAAAAATTTCTGAGGTTCCGGAAGCAAATACGAAGGATGTAGATAGTGCAGTTCAGGCAGCGCGGCAAGCCTACGAAAAGGTGTGGTCAAAAATGAAACCCTCGGAAAGGGGGAAATATATTTTCCGGATTGCACGCTTAATTCAAGAACGGGCACGTGAGTTTGCAGTGATTGAATCCCTGGATGGTGGAAAGCCTATCAGGGAATCCCGCGATGTTGATATTCCTCTGGCAGCAGCGCATTTTTTTTATTATGCGGGTTGGGCGGACAAGTTGGATTTTGCATTTCCCGGCTGCCGCACAAAATCATTGGGAGTTGCAGGGCAAATTATTCCCTGGAATTTTCCTTTGTTGATGGCAGCGTGGAAAATTGCGCCTGCTTTAGCTGCTGGTAATACCGTAGTTCTGAAACCGGCGGAAACCACACCTCTTACTGCTTTGAAACTTGCGGAGGTAATTCGTGAAGCGGATGTACCTCCAGGTGTTGTGAATATAATAACCGGGGGTGGCGAAACAGGAAAAATGTTAGTAAAGCATCCTGATGTGAATAAAGTTGCATTTACCGGTTCCACCGAAGTTGGAAAATTCATCATGAAAACTTTAGCAGGGTCTGGCAAAAGATATACGTTGGAGTTGGGTGGAAAGGCAGCGAACATTATTTTTGAGGATGCTGCCATTAATCAGGCTGTGGAGGGAATTGTTGACGCAATTTTCTTTAATCAGGGGCATGTATGCTGTGCTGGGTCTCGTCTTTATGTACAGGAAAGTGTAGCAAAGGAAGTCATCAGTAAACTAAAAGATCGTATGAATACTTTGGTGATTGGAGATCCGCTGGATAAAAATACAGATATTGGCGCTATTAATTCCAGAATGCAATTGGAAAAAATATGTGAGTATGTAGATATTGGCAAAAAAGAAGGAGGATCGGTTTATCAACCATCCTGTACACTTCCGGAAAAGGGGTTTTGGTATGCCCCTACTCTTTTTGCTGACGTATCTCAATCCCATCGGATTGTTCAGGAGGAAATTTTTGGTCCTGTTTTAGCGATTCAAACTTTTCGTACAGTTGATGAGGTAATTTCAAAAGCGAACAATACTCCATATGGTCTCTCTGGCGGTGTGTGGACAGATAAGGGGTCAAAGCTTTTCAAAGTGACTAAAGAAATTCGGGCGGGAGTAATTTGGGCAAATACGTTTAATAAGTTTGATCCGAGCTCTCCTTTTGGTGGATATAAGGAAAGCGGCATGGGTAGAGAGGGCGGCATTGATGGACTTCATTCCTATGTGGAATTAGTATAACAAAAGATTTTGAAAATGGATAAACGACTAAAGATTCGTAAAACATATAAATTATTTATAGATGGTAAATTCCCCAGGACCGAATCTGGGAGATACTATAAATGGACTGATGCAAAAAAAACTATAGATATGAGTATTTGCCGTGGATCCAGGAAAGATTTTAGAAATGCAGTTGTGGCAGCGAGAAAGGCTTTTAAAGATTGGTCCAATCGAAATGCTTATAACCGCAGCCAGATTTTGTATCGAATAGGCGAGATGCTTGAAGGGTGTTGTGACCAATTTATTGGTGAACTGGTATTACAAGGTTTAACGAAAAGTGCCGCGGAGAAGGAGATTACACAAACTATAGACAGGCTTCTTTACTACGCAGGATGGGCGGATAAATATCAGCAGGTATTCAGCCGGGTAAACCCTGTATCCCTGCCATATTTTAATTTTACGGTTCCGGAAGCCACAGGCGTTGTTGCTGTCTGTGCGCCTGAAGAATCTTCATTGTTGGGGTTTGTTTCCGTGTTTGCGCCGGTAATTGCAGGCGGTAATACCTGTGTGGTTTTAGCTTCTCAATCACGTCCTCTTTGTTCAGTCTCGTGTGCGGAAATTTTGCAAAATTCCGATGTACCGGCAGGTGTAGTGAATATTCTCACAGGCTTTCGGTCCGAATTGCTTGAGCATTTTTCTTCACATATGGATATAAATGCTATTATTTATTGCGGGGAGAATCTCCAGGAAATCAAAATGGTGGAGGAAAATGCATCTCTTAATGTAAAACGTGCCATTGTATACAACGATGAGGATTGGTCTAAAAACAACTCCCAGGGACCGTATTATATATTAAAAACTCAGGAAATGAAGACAACCTGGCATCCCGTCGGAATGTAATCCGTTCCTGATAGCTACTAAACGATTCATTGCCAGATTCTAATTTTGTTAAAAAGGGCGCAGAGCTTACACTCAAAATTGAGTCGTTAGCTTTCGGTGGACGGGGACTTGCGCGCTATAATGATTTTGTTATTTTTGTAAATAAGGCAATCCCGGGACAAACTGTGAATACGGTAGTCTATCGAAAAAAACAAGGATATGCAGAAGCACGTGTTCTAAAAGTTTTAGAGGAATCTTCTAGTGCAGTTCAAGCGCCTTGTATGCATTTTGGCGTGTGTGGTGGATGCAAGACTCAGAATTTAGCTTATGATGAACAGCTGAATCAGAAAGCTCATCAGGTTGAAGAGATTTTCCGCCGCATGGGTAAATATCCTGAATTTAAACTTGACGACGTAGTTCCGGCAGAAGATGTATACCATTATCGAAATAAAATGGAATTTACCTTTTCACCAAATCGCTGGATGTTAACTGATGAGAAGGAAGACATATCAAATTCTGTTGCACTTGGGCTTCATATTCCTGGCCGATTTGATAAAATTCTAAATATTACGGAATGCTTCATTCAGCCTGAAATAGGAAACCGTGTTCTAAATACGGCACAGAAAATTTGTGAGGCTCATTCGGAATTGGTACCTTATAATCCTAAAGCACATACCGGGTTTTTACGTCATCTTATGTTGCGTTTTGGTATACGGACTCAGCAGCTTATGGTGAATATTGTCACTGCCTATGAAGACATGGACAAGCTTTCTCCCTTGGTGGATGGACTCCTGGATGATGTTCCTGAAATCACATCCTTGGTAAATAATGTGAATACCCGGAAAGCTGATTCTGCTTTTGGAGAATATGAAATTTTGTTCTATGGTCAACCAACTATTAAAGAGAAAATAGGCAATCTCAATATTGATATTTCTGCTAATTCATTTTTCCAGACGAACACCATTCAAGGAGAGAAACTTTATGAACAAATTGTTAAAGCTGCAGGACTTTCCGGTGATGAAGTAATCTATGATTTATATTGTGGAATTGGTTCTATTTCCTTGTATTTGGCTCCCCATGCGAAAGCGGTTTATGGATTTGAAATAATTCGCTCTGCTTTGGAGGATGCAGAAAAAAACGCAGAAAAAAATAGTATTTCTAATGTCTGGTTTTTTAAGGCAAATCTGAATACGTATTTTAAAAAAGGTCAACTACCAAAAAGATTACCAAAGCCGAATATAGTAATTGTAGATCCTCCAAGAGCAGGCTTACATCCCCATTTGGCTCATTATTTACCAAAATTAAAAGCTGATAGAATCATTTATGTTTCCTGTAATCCGGCAACCCAAGCGCGTGATTCAAGGATATTAACAGAAAACGGATATTCAATTCATCGTTCTGTCATGGTTGATATGTTCCCGCACACTCCTCATATTGAAATGGTGTTGTTATTTGAAAAATAGTATTTCCATCCTAAACTACTATTTTACTTTTTTCTAATTTCTCTCATATAATTTTTCATATGAAAACATTAACTTCAGCTTATGAAACTATGGTTTAGAACGTTAATTCGTAATAGTTTTTTTCAGGTTGGTTTTGGTATTCTTGTGATAATGGTTTTTGGTGGAATAATATTAAAACTGTTCGAGACCGGAGATATTACTAAAGGAGAGAATCCTTTTTGGTGGGCAATTGTCACTATGACTACGGTAGGATATGGTGATTTTGCACCTAAATCATCTGCAGGGAGGTTATTTTCTGTAATTGTAATGTTTGGAGGTATATCTCTGGTTTCATTGTTAACAGCTACAATATCATCCATATTTGTAGCAAAAAAAATCCGGGAGGGTAAAGGTTTGGAAAAAATTAACGTAAAAGATCATGTACTTCTATGTGGTTGGAATAAAAACGGAAGAAAAATCATAAAATCTATTGATCATTTATCCCGTGGGGGTCTAGAGATTGTATTGGTAAATGACTTAAGCGAAGAAAGAGTCACTTTGTTAAAGTCCCGGTTCCGGAATCTTAAGCTCCGTTTTGTGTCTGGTGATTTTACAAGAGAAAATATCTTGGAAAAAGCCAGTGTTAGAGAAGCAAAAACTGTGATCATTATTCCAAACGAAACTGATACAACTTTGAGCAGTCCCGATGAAAAAACCATTTTTGCTACAATGACTGTTAAAAGCATGGATCCGAATATTCGTGTTGTTGCTTATCTATTGGATAAGGAAAATCTTACTCACATAAAACGGGCAAATGTAGATGAGGTTGTGGTGAGCGATGACTTTGGGGCATATATGCTTGCTTCGCATGTAGTTGAATCTGGGGTGCCCCAAACTGTAGCAAACTTATTGAATGAAAGAACTGAATCCAGGTTTAAACGTCAGGAGATTCCTGAGGAATTCATCGGGAGACCATATTCAGTTTTATTCGATCATTTTCGAAATAAGCATGGCTGGGTGCTGGTGGGTGTATTCTCGATAGAGGAAAACCTTGGGATTAATTCAATCTTATCAGCGGACTCCTCATCCCTTGATGCTTTTATTGAAAATAAGTTAAAAGAGGGTGGAATATCTCTCCAAGAGGAGCAAAAAGTTAGCACGGTAATAAATCCGCGTGAAGAATATTTAATTAATGATGGTGAAGAAGCCGTCGTGATTTCTTGAGGGGTAATATGGATATAAAACAGTTAAGAAGTTTTTCAGTTTTTAAGGATATTTCTAATGAAGAAGCAGAATATTTTTGTGAGATAACAGAGGAAGTACGCATACCAAAAGGGAAAATATTTATTTCTGAAGGTGATGTTGGAGATTCAATTTATATGTTAGTGGATGGAGAAGTTGAAGTAAACCAGGCATTAACAATGAATTTAGACAGAAGGGGAAAAGATAATCGCGAAAAAGCACTCAAAAAATTTAGTAGTGATCAATCGCCGCCGCCTCTTTTTGGTGAGATGTCCCTGTTTAATGATAATGACCTGCGAACTGCTAATGTAAAATCGCTGACGGATTGTCATTTGTTCAAAATGATGAAGGAAGATTTTGTTCGGATCTGTGATACATACCCCGATACTGGATATAAAGTTATGTTAGCTCTCTGCCGGCTCCTGTGCAGGCGTCTTGTAAGTGCCAATAACAGTGTCCTAAAGTTAACTACTGCTTTCTCACTAGTATTAGAACGATAAAAAGAAGGTACTGTTTACTTCAGAATTGGCAGTGGTGAAGATTCTAGATGGATAAAGTTTTTAAACCTGCCGAGGTTGAGGATCATTGGTATCAGTCATGGGAGGAGAAAAATTATTTTCATAGTAAACCTGACCCCCGAAAAACACCTTTCACTATAGTAATTCCACCTCCCAACGTTACAGGTATGCTTACTATGGGGCATGTTTTAAATCACACAATTCAGGATATTCTCATTCGTAAAGCACGGATGGAAGGGAAAGAAGTCTGCTGGATCCCCGGTACAGACCATGCTTCTATTGCTACTGAGGGAAAAGTAGTTGAAATGCTTAAAGAACAAGGTATCGATAAGCGCAGTCTTTCCAGGGATGAGTTTTTAAAACATGCCTGGGAATGGAAGGAAAAATATGGTGGCATTATTATCCAACAGTTGAAAAAACTGGGCTGTTCTTGTGATTGGGAACGAGAACGGTTTACCATGGATACGGGTTATACTAAGGCCGTTTTGTCTGCTTTTGTAAAATTATATGAAAAAGGATTTATTTATAAAGGTCACCGGCTCGTGAACTGGTGTCCTGTTTCCAAATCAGCGATCAGCGATGAAGAGGTAATTCATAAGGAGATCAGCGGGCATTTGTGGCATTTTAAATATCCGGTTAAGGATAGCGACGAATTTGTGGTGGTGGCTACGACCAGACCAGAAACAATGCTTGGTGATACTGCGGTAGCAGTTCACCCAAAAGATGAACGTTTTTCCCATTTAGTTGGTAAAACAGTGATCTTACCACTGGTGGGACGAGAGTTACCTGTAATAGCTGATAGTTATGTAGACCCCGAATTTGGTACCGGTTGTGTTAAAGTTACCCCGGCTCACGATCCTAATGATTATTCTATGGGTGAACGTCATGATCTTGAATTGGTGAATATTATGAATGAAGATGCATCTATCAATAAAAATGCCCCAGAGGCATATCAGGCCTTATCCCGTGATGATGCTAGAAAAATGGTTGTTAAAGACCTTAAAGATCTGGGTTTATTAATCAAGACCGAAAATTATGTACATAAGGTGGGTTACTCCGAGCGTGGACAAGTACCTATTGAATTTTATATGTCTGAACAGTGGTTTATAAGAATGGACGAGCTTGCCAAACCGGCACTGCAGGCAGTGGTTGGCGGAAAAATAAAATTTCATCCAGAACACTGGGTTAAGACCTATAAACATTGGATGGAAAACATCAAAGACTGGTGTATCAGCCGTCAATTATGGTGGGGACACCAAATACCGGTTTGGTATCATAAGAAAGACCCACAAAAAATGCACGTGTCTATTGAAGAGCCCGATGATCCTGAAAATTGGTATAGAGATCCGGATGTATTGGATACCTGGGCCAGTTCATGGCTATGGCCAATTGCAGTTAATGGTTGGCCGAAAGATAGTGAAGAATTGGATTATTATTATCCCACAGATGTTCTGGTGACGGGACCAGATATTATTTTCTTTTGGGTAGCACGGATGATCATGGCTGGTTATGAATTTATGAATGAGATACCCTTTAAGGATGTGTATTTCACATCTATTCTTAGAGATGAAACCGGACGAAAATTCAGCAAATCATTGGGTAATTCACCAGACCCATTTAAACTGTTTGATGAATATGGCACTGATGCCGTTCGTTTTGGAACCATGCTCATGGCGCCCCAAGGTTTGGATGTTCTGTTTTCGTCAAACAGACTTGAGGTAGGACGTAATTTTATGAACAAACTATGGAATGCCTCCCGTTTTGTGCTCATTAATCTGAAAGATGGTCGAATCCCTGTTATTAACTTTGGAAAGGCGGAACTGGATCTGTCGGAACGATGGATATTAAGCAAAATGCAGAAGTCTATTAAAGCCTATAACCGTCAACTGGAAAGATTCCATTTTAATGAAGCGGCAAAAGTACTTTATGATTTTACATGGAATGATTTTTGTGATTGGTACATTGAGATTTCTAAAATTTACTTTCGCAATAATGATCCAAAAAAAGGAGATATTGTTCGAGGAGTTATCGTTCATGTTTTAAAAACAATTTTGGCACTTTTACATCCTTATGCTCCGTTTATTACGGAGGAACTTTGGAGTCAATTTAAAGTCGAAAAAGATTTAGAGCTCATTGTTTCACCTTGGCCAGACTACCATTCGGAACAGATAGACATTAAGGCGGAAGATACAATGGGGTTTCTTCAGGATATTATTATCGCTGTACGAACTATCCGAAGTCAGATGAATGTTCCCCCGGGTAAAAAAGCTGATATGGTGGTTCGGATGCATGGGAATTCAAAATTTGTTCTGGAAAAATATAGTATTGTAATAAAAAATTTATGTGGGATCAGGGAAATAGAAGCCGGGAAATTTTTAGAAAAACCTCCGCATTCTGCTGTAGCGGTTATACGGGATATGGAAATTTTTATCCCCTTGGAAGGATTAATAAATGTAGTTTTAGAACAGAAAAGGTTGGAGAAAAGGAAAACGGATCTTAAAGTCTATATATCCGATACTCAGGAAAAGCTGTCGAAAGGAGATTTTTTAAATCGAGCACCAAAAGAAGTAGTAGAAAGAGAAGAAAAAAAATTGATAGATATGAATAATGAACTTAAGGTATTAACACTAAATTTGGAGATGTTGCAATGAGAATGAGTATTTGCCTTTTAATGTTTTCTCTTTTGCTTGGACAATCTAACCAAGCAGTTATGACCCTGTACAAAGATGGATTTGCTCTTGTAAAACAACCGGTAAACTGGCACAGTGTTCCATCTGGTGTCAGTACTATAAGGTATGACCAGCTTCCCTATGGATTGTTTGCTGATTCACCATTTCTCAAACTACAGGATGAGATTGTAATCCAATGGCAGAGGCTTAATACAAATATCTTTTCAGGAGAAGAGTTTTTTTCAAGGAAAGTTGGTGAATTTGTTGAAATTAAGATTTCAGGAGGAAAAGCTTATGAAGGAGTCCTTTTGGAATATAATAATGTAAGGGTTACTCTTCAGGTAAAATCAGAAGTGTTTTCTATTCCCCGTGATAAAATTGAATTAATTTCCATTGAAGATAAGATAGAAAACCCCCAGTTTAAACCTACCTTGATTTGGAAAATTAATCTGGATAAACCAATGCGAATCCAAGGTGAATTAATTTATTTAAGCGCCGGTTTTGATTGGAATGCAGTTTATCGTTTAGTTATGAACGATGAGGATAACCAGGCAAATTTAATTCCGGAAGCGATAATATCCAATCGAAGCAATGTGACTTTTGGCGATTTAACTCTGCAGCTGGTTGAAGGAGAACTTCATCGTTCTGGACAAAAGAAGATTTATTCCGGGAGTCAGCAGTTCGCTCGATCCAAAACAGGTTTAGCAGAAGGTACCCCGGTTTTTGCAGATCAAAAGTCTCTCGGGGATTATCATATCTATACCCTGTCAGATGTTTTAGATTTTAAGGGAGATGATAATATTACAGTTCAACTCTACAATCCGCGGGTGATAAATTATGGGAAAACATACATTTTTGAAAACAGGGAACGAAGTCAGCGGGAAGAACCCCTTGTTGTTGAACTAAAAATCATAAATTCTAAAGCAAACGATCTTGGTATTCCCCTGCCAGCTGGAAAAGTAGAAATGTATTTGATATCAAAGGAAGGATCACTAGAGTTTTCAGGGGAAGATTATTTGGTGCAAACACCAAGGGAGGGTACGGTTTTACTTACCGCCGGCCGGGCTTTTGATGTGAGTGGAAAACGAACAATTCTGAATTATGACCGCCAGCGAAAAAGTGAGGAAGCCTCTATCCAAATCCAGATAATAAACAGTCAGGACAAAGACATCCAAGTAAGGGTTATCGAACATATTTCCGGTGATTGGGTGATACGAAATGCTTCAAGCATGTATACGAAAGAAGATGCTACTACTATTTATTTTCCCCTGAGCATAACTGCCGGGGATAATAAAATAATTACTTATACCTACCGCAAAGAATGGAAATAATACCTATAATTGCGTATTTGTTGTTTTAGTTGTTGTCTGGATAATGTACCGGTAGTTGGTACAATTTATATCCAACGGATTTGTACTTTTTTTATGCCTTCTATCTAAATGTCTGAAATTAGTCTTTCCACGTCCCTGCAATATATAAAAAATGTTGGACCTGCAAGAGCAAAGGTTTTGTCTGGATTGGGTTTGGAGGTCTCAGAAGACTTACTTTATTATTTTCCTCGCCGTCACTTAGATAGAACCACAGTCACAGCCATCAGCTTACTTAATAAGGATATGGTTGCTACAATTGTAGGAAAATTGGAGACGTGTGGAGAAAGAAAAACCAGGAAAGGAAAATTATTTCAAGCTGTTTTATCTGATGGAACAGGATTTTTGACTCTCCTCTGGTTCAATGCTATCCCTTTTGTAAAAAAATCAATTAAAATTGGAGATCAGCTTGCTGTTCATGGAAAAATTGAATTTTACAATGGATTACAGATTATACATCCAGAGTATGATAAATTAAATACAGACGATGATCCACTGAATACCGGTTCTGTTATTCCTCTGTACCCACTTACGCAGGAATTGCAAAAGGTTGGACTTGAAAATCGTCTTTTTAGAAAGATAATCCGAAGGCTGTTGAAGGACGTCAATAATATTCCGGATTTTTTCCCCCCTGAATTTTTACAGAAATACACATTAATTACTAGATATGAAGCACTGCATTGGATCCACTTTGCAGAAAAAGAAAGAGATGTGAAAAGAGCAATTCACCGCTTAAAGTTTGATGAGCACTTTTTTCTTCTGTTGCTTATGGCGCTAAAGAAAGAGTCCAATTGTCGCGTTGGGACAAAATCATTGGATAAAACAGGACCACATGTAAAACTAATTTACGATCAATTAAATTTTGAGCTGACAGATGCACAGAAACGGGTATTAAAAGAAATAAGAACGGATTTAGGAAAGCCTATCACAATGAATCGACTGCTCCAGGGTGATGTTGGCTCGGGGAAAACAATTATTGCTGTGTTGGCAGCGGCTATTGCAATTGGGAATAATGTTCAGGTTGCTGTTATGGCTCCAACGGAAATTCTTGCTCATCAGCATTATGAATCCTTTAGAACGTTCTCCGAAACAGGGAAAATCACTTGTGCTATGCTTGTGGGAAATACAAAAGAGAGTGAACGGAAAAAAGTAATA
>Ga0208879_1000494_pt1 | contig 40809 bp, 30 predicted proteins | sample Knorr_S15_td_Bot_FD_185605 | JGI IMG/M metagenome (GOLD analysis project Ga0208879, IMG submission 185605) | Marine microbial communities from Southern Atlantic Ocean transect - Knorr_S15_td_Bottom_ad_5009_LV_A (SPAdes) (version 2) | ecosystem: Environmental > Aquatic > Marine > Oceanic | place... | reverse complement strand
CCCTTTTCCCAGATGTCGCAAACTGCACGAAATTTAATACCCGAATTTCTACCGAGCTTTAAGATAGCGTTCATGAGCACCTGCCCTTGCGCGCCGGCACCCAACAACGCGATGTTTATGTCCTTTTTGCCGCCAGCTTGGCCAAGCGCGTTGTTCGCAATCATCAGTCCGGCACCAGCCGCAGCTGATGAGCTAATGAAGTTTCTTCGATCAATTTGATTATTCATTTGTTTAAAGAAAAGTATTTAAGCTTCCAACTCTATCTCCTCCAATTCGCCAAAGCACCCAACGGTTCGGCTGGAGGAATCTCCTCTGTCCGCGTGGGGCAGGATTATCGCCGCAGTTCTGGCATTCGCCAAGCAATATTCGTTGATTTCTTCATCCGATAGCATCATGAACGCCGTGGATGAGGCATCCGCTGCAATAGCGTCCGGAGCAACGGACCAAGCGGCCAAGCGGCCCTTAACCGGCCCGACATCAACCGAGCGAGGATCAATAATATGTTGACCTTTCTGCCTGCCGGAACCGCTGACTGCGCCCTCCTTTAGCTCGAACCGCGCTAAAACTTCGTTCGGGTTTTCTGGATTTCGCAGTTTCATCGGCCAGCCGCTCATGCCTTCAGGCACCGAAACGCTGAGCACCGAACTGGCTCCGGCCAGCACCAAGGCTTGGCCAAGACTCCATTCGCGAAGAATTTCCGCGACTTTCTCCGCCGCGTAGCCCTTGCCAATGCCGCCCAAGTCGAACTGCACCCCTTCCGTCAGCACCTCGGCACAAAAACCCTCCTCATCCAATTCCAGATGATTCAATCCTGTCAGCGCATGCGCATGCTGGATTTCCTTCGGGCTGGGCTGGCGCAAAGTGCGATCCTCATGAAGCCAACAGGCATACAATGCACCGATACTGATATCGAATGCACCGCCGGTTTTGCCAAACATCTCCTTCGCCCGGCACAGGCACTCGAAAGAGTCCATCCCCAAGGCCACCGTTTGGCCGGGTTCGGCGTCATTCAACCGTGAAATATCGCTGTTGGAAAGGAACCGACTCATCTCCAACTCGAGTCGATCCACCTCCGCAAATGCCGCCTGTGCCCCCTGTCGGGCATAAGTCTCGTCCTCCTCCACAATGTACAACTCGAACACCGTGGCCATCGCCTCGTGCGCAAATTGATGGGCGTCCGCGATGGAACGCGACCCCACATCAACAACCCGATCACCCTGTGGCTTCATCATTCTACAAATACCCTCACTTGTCACCCGGCTTCTCCTCCGCCTTGGCACGCTCATGGCGATCCCAGAGGGACTTGGCCACAAACCCGCGAATCTCCACCTCCGGGCGCAATTCCATTTTGGTCTCCCTGCCATTTTCGTCAAACAGGTGCATGTAGAGTTCCTTCTGCCCGGGCGGTGGCAACTCGAACAACTTCCTCATGAGCGCCTCCTCCAACGGCGGCTGTATCAAAATAATCGGGGCGGATCTGCTCTCATCCGCCACCGTGTTAGTGTACTCCACCAGATAGCCGCGCAGATACCACGGCAACGGCCAATAGTCATCGTGCGGACAAAAGATTTGAATCGGCGTGTCCCGTCCATCCTCATGAGCCTCCGCCATCTCCTTGACGCGATCGGCAATATCGAAAATGTCCGACCCGGTGTGGGCGTACACGTAGGGATTGCGACTGTCGGCGTTATATTCGTTGTTGGCGGCATCGGATTGCCAAGCCAAATGCCAAGCGCCAACAAGCAGCAGCCCGCCAAGCGCGAACCTGAAAATAATCGATTTAAACCGGAACAGACGGGCAACTCCCACCCCGGCGAGCAGGATGATCCCGTGATAAAAACTCAACAGGCACCACGGCGTCTTGTAAGGGATCAACGAGTAAATGACGGTCATCAAAACCGTGTAAAGAGCGACAAAACGAAGCAACCCGGCGTTGGCTCCCTCCACCGATCCCCTGAGCGTGAAGCCCAGCCCAACCAACGCCAGCAGGAGAACAATCAACTCGCTGAACACCGGCCCATCGGCGAATTGGTAATGGCCCAGCAGCCCAAGATAGTAATGCCACGGATGCTCGTGCAGGCCTGTCTGGCCTGCCCGGTCAAGATACGTCGAATAGGTGAGGACAGAATCCGCCACTCCTTTTGCGTTGCTGAAGAACGAGGAAAAGAACGTCACCGACACCGACACCGCCGCCAGCAGCATCACAGCGCAATGCACCGGCCTCACCTGTTTAATGTCGTTGACCCACTGCCCAACCCGCCACCGGTCATACAGCATGACCAACACCGCGCCGCCCATCGAGCCAAGCGCGATAATGAACGTTTCCTTGGTGGCGTGCATCAACCCAAGACACCCCCCCGCCAGCAAGGCCCATAACATGCCGGGGCGTTTCAGGTAGCGGTAGCCGCAAACGATTGCGCCGGCGGTGAAGCAGACCAACAGCATCTCGTGGATGAAGTAGCGGCTGTAAAAAACCATGGCCGGCGACACGGCCATGAACAGCGCGGCAAAGACCGCCGCCACCCGCCCCAAGCCATCCCCGAGCGGCAGCAGCAACAAAACAAGCAGCGTCCCAAAGACGACCGGCACAACCCGGAGGATCCCTTCCCGCAACTCGACAAAACTCCCGACGCCACCAAGCCAAGCCGGGATGAGTGTCAGGTAGTTGAGCGTCGGGCCGTGGTACTCGTGCGGATCGTACTCGTAGCCCCTGCCCTCGATCGTTTCGCCGAGCTTGACCGCGTTGACCGCCTCGTCGCCGTGCATGGGACGCTCCGCCAAATCCGGCAGACGTAACGCCGCCGCCGCCGCCGTGATAAGCAGGATGAGCAGGATGAAAATGGGGCGACTCATTGGATTGACTGAACGCACAGCAACCCCGCGACCCCACACAGGCTATTCGCCGGGCGTTACAGGGGACACCGCACGGCAGCCGAATTGAAACAGCGGGAACGCGACCGGCCTATTTGCCGTACACTTCCACCTCGATGTAGTGGTTCAGGTCGCTCGCGTTGTTGCCGCCGCTGTAAAGGCGCACATAACGGCCGCGCACACCCTTCGTGTCGAGTAGCCGTCCCTCGGAAGTCTCGACGTAATGGTTGTCCTTGCCGACACCCTGCTCGGCGGAGTTGTCGTGGTCGTTGTTGTAAACCGTGGTCGACTTCTTGAACTCCGGATCGTTCGAGACCTGCACGATGACATCAAAATAAACCCGGGCCTGCTTGTGGTAATGCCAGAACAGCATTGCGTAAATGTCGTGCTCGGCCTCGAGGTCGATGGTGATCTGCTGCGTGAACGGGCCAAGCTCCACGTAGCTGCCGTCCGCCGCCTCCCGGTCGCCGTCGGTGATCATTTTCAGCTCGCCCATGATCGGCTCCTCGTCACTGCCGCTGATCTTCTTGCCCAGCGCAAGGTTCTTCACGCCCTTCGGCGCAAAAAACGCCGGACGCGGCTTGCCGAGCGGCCTCTCGAGCTGCTTCACCCCCTTGATGTTCTGCGGCGTGCCGACAAACATCGGCTTGGGCAGCTTGAGCGGCAGCGCCGCCATGCCAGCCGGGGCCTTGATACCAGGTTTCCCCGCCGCGCTGGCTGCCGGAAGCAGACTCAGCAGAAGAAACAACACCAACGCGCAGCAAACCTGCGCCTTCGACTTCAAATCAGTTTTTACCATTTTTGGTTTTTTTAATGATCACAATCCCGCAAATAGATACGCGGCTCGGGGCATTTTCATTCAGTAATTGCTTCACTGTCAAGCTCCGAGCGGCGGAAACGGTTTCCACGTGAGCCGTGAGCCGTTGTCGGACAGTGATCCTGTAAATCCGTGAAATCCGTTTCCTGTTTTTTCTCTGCGTCTTTTGCGCTTACCCCTTTTTTGCCGCCTTGACTGCGGAAGAACTCAGCCATGTCCGCCGCGCCGAGCTGGACGGCCCAGTCCAGCGGGGTTTGGCCGTTCTCAAGTTTAGCGTTCACCGCCGCCCCGTTGGCGATCAGCAACCCGGCGATCTCCCGGTGCCCCCAGTACACCGTCGAATGCAGCGGCGTCTCCCCACGGCGGTTGGCCGCATTCACATCGGCCCCGGTACCGATGAGCAGCCGGGCGATTGCTGTGTGCCCGTGGAACGCCGCCTGGTGCAGCGCGGTCAACCCGGTGATGCCGCCCCGGGCGTTCACATCCGTCCCGGCGGCCAAGTGCCGCCGGACAACCTCGACTCGCCCCAGCTCGGCAGCATCCCAAATCGCAAGCGATGGCGGAGGTGGCACGGTGGCACAACCGGCGAGCCAAGCGGCGGCGAGCAGCGTTGGGGGAATCAGTTTCACAAAAACATCGTGTCGCTTGAAGCGCTTGGCGGCGGTCATTCGCCGTGGCAGCACGACTTGCCGTGCTTGGCCAAGCGCCAGTAATTATACGGCCAAGGCGCGAGAAAACCGGCCAGCCACATGACCGGCAGCACCCAAAGCGTCAATCGCGCGCCGCCGGCCAAAAAGTAATCCACCACGTTCATCGCCGCCTCCATGCCCAGCATGCTGATCATGCTCATGCCCAGCGCGGTGCGGAGCGCCTTGGCCAGGCCCAACTGTTTGAACAGCAAAATCGTCTCCAGCAAAACGCTTGTCCCGATCCCCGCCGTCATGGCCAGCGCCATCACCAGCATCGGCCGGCTCGCGGCCACCTCCGGCGCGCCAAACTGAAAACCGGCGATCACCCCCATGTCGCCGATGCTGCAGCCGATTAGGCACCAAAGCGTGTTGATGGCCGAGCGACGCCAAAGCTGCCCGTCTGTCCACTTCATGATTAACTGACAGCGGTAAGGCGTGCGCCCTCTTCCCCCGACGACTGGGCGATGACCTCCTCGATCCAACCGGGCAAACGGTCGATGGTTTCGCCGAGCAACGCGCTGCACTCCTCATCCGGCAAGGCGCAGCTGTCCTGGACTCCGTTGACGAAGCCGCTCCAGATTTGCCTGCCGAACTGCAGCAAGCCCTCCCGCACCGGCACCGAGTGGATCGACAGAAACATGCCAAACACAATCGGGTTCCATCCCCTCGCCTCGCCGGCCACCACGCATTTGCGGAAGCGCTGCATCATGCGCTGATCGTACATCGGCTTGAGCAGACGCAACTGCTCGCGCCCGACCGACAGGCTCGCCCGGGCAAACGGCATCAGCGAAACATTGGCCGACAACTCGGCGTCCAGTTCCAGCAGTTCCCTAAACTGTCCACGGTTGGCAAACCAATACGCCGACTGCACCGCCGGCAACTCGATCGGCCGCAGGATGTCCCGCTCGTACCGTTCAAGAAACAATCGCAGCCCGCACAGGTCGCTCACCGTCTCGATGTCGAACGGCTGCGGGTTTGTCTCGTTGTTGGATGGCGTGTCGCTCATCAGTCAAGCCACGCTACGACGAACCATTCCGGCGTCGCGAGAGAAAAAGTTTTGGCCGCCGAACGCTTTGTGCTTGCCTTCCGCGCAATCATCCGCTTGCAAGCGGAACCCCCTCGCCCCGTCACGGTCAATTGGATAGTCTCCCGCCAGTCATGCGGGCAGTCATCCAGCGGGCGAGCGAGGCATCCGTCACCATCGGTGGCCAGGTGCGCGGCAGTATCGGCCTTGGCTTCGTCGTGCTGCTTGGCATCGAGGACGCCGACACCGCCGCCGACATCGAGTGGCTCTGCGGCAAGATCGCCCGGCTGCGCGTCTTCAACGACGACGACGGACTGATGAACAACTCCCTCGCCGATGTTGGCGGCGGCGTGCTGGTCATCAGCCAGTTCACCCTTCACGCCAGCACAAAAAAAGGCAACCGCCCCTCCTTCACCCGCGCCGCCAAGCCGGAGGTCGCCATCCCGTTGTACGAACAATTCATCGCCACGCTGGAAAGCGAACTTGGCCAAGCGGTGCAGGTCGGCGAGTTCGGCGCGGACATGAAAGTCGCCCTCATCAACGACGGCCCCGTCACCCTCACCATCGACACCAAAAACCGCGAGTGAGCGTTTCTTTTTAGCGTTGATTGGCGTCCATTCGTGGTTCTGTTTTTTATCCGCAGATTTCGCGGATACGCGCAGATTTTTTCATCTGCGAAACTCTGCGTGATCTGCGGATAACTTCGCTTGGCCAAGCGCGGGCTTTTCTCTTTGAGTGACAGGCTGTAGTTTCCCGGCCCGTTCGATTCTCATGAAAACCCTTACGACTTCGATTGTGGCGCTGGCGTTGGTTGCCGGTGCGTTCGCCCAAGGCAAGGAACAGCCGCTTTGGCCAAACGGCACGCCCGGTGCCAAGGGCGACTCACCCCGCGACATCCCGACGCTGACGCCGTTCCTTGCCCCGGCCGGCAATAACTCCGGCTCGGCGATTGTCATCTGCCCCGGCGGCGGTTACGGCGGACTGGCCGCGCACGAGGGCGCGACTTACGCGCAGTTCCTGCAACAGCACGGCGTCAGCGGGTTCGTGCTCAAGTACCGGCTTGGCTCGGCCGGTTACCGGCACCCGGTCATGCTGGGCGACGCGGCGCGCGCGCTGCGAACCGTCCGCGCCAATGCGACGCGCTGGAAGATCGACCCGGACAAGATCGGCATCATGGGTTCCTCCGCTGGCGGACATCTGGCCTCGACGCTCTTGACGCATTACGACGCCGCCGACCCGCAGGCCGCCGACCCGATCGACCGCGTCAGTTCGCGACCAAGCTTGGGCGTCCTCTGTTATCCGGTGATCTCGATGGGCGAGTTCACGCACCGCGGCTCAAAGCGCAATCTGCTCGGCGACAAACCGGCGGCGGAACTGGTCAAGCTGCTCTCGAACGAACTGCAGGTCACGGCCGACACGCCGCCGACGTTCCTGTGGCACACGGCCGAGGACAAGGGGGTTCCGGTGGAGAACAGCCTGCAATTTGCGGCCGCACTGCGCAAAGCCGGCGTGCCGTTCGCGCTGCATGTTTATCAAAAGGGCCGCCACGGGCTGGGCCTCGCCGACAAGCCGCCGTTCAAAAACACCCATCCGTGGGCCGGCGACCTGGTTTTCTGGCTGAAAGCGCAGGGATTCATCGCCGAATAATCCGCGCTTGGCCAAGCGCTTGGCCTTGCTGTACGCTGCGCGCCCCTGAAAATGGAATTAAGCAACGACGAAATCAGGCGCTACTCCCGCCACCTCATCCTCCCGGAAGTCGGGATGGCCGGCCAAAAGAAACTCAAGGGCGCGAGCGTGCTGTGCATCGGCACCGGTGGGCTGGGCTCGCCGATCAGCATGTACCTCGCCGCCGCCGGCATCGGCCGGATCGGCTTGGTGGACTTCGACGTGGTGGACTTCTCGAACTTGCAGCGGCAGATCGCCCACGGCACGGAGGATGTCGGTCGCTCGAAAGTCGATTCCGCCACGGAGACGATCAACAGCATCAACCCGAACGTGATCGTGGACAAACACGAGACGGCGTTCACCAGCGAGAACGCCATGGGCCTCGTCGCCGACTACGACATCGTGGTCGATGGCACAGACAACTTCCCGACGCGCTACCTAACCAACGACGCCTGCGTGCTGCTCGGCAAGCCGAACGTGTACGGCTCGATCTTCCGGTTCGACGGCCAGGCGAGCGTGTTCGCGCCAGGCCTCGGTGGCCCGTGCTACCGCTGCCTCTACCCCGAGCCGCCACCGCCGGGCATGGTGCCCAGCTGCGCCGAGGGCGGCGTACTGGGTGTGCTGCCCGGAATCGTCGGCTGCATCCAGGCCACGGAGATCATCAAGCTTGCGTTGGGCGAGGGCGATTCGCTCGTCGGCCGACTGCTGATTTTCAATGCGCTCGAGATGAAGTTCCGCGAAGTCAAGCTGCGCCGCGATCCGAAGTGTCCGTTGTGCGGCGACAACCCGACCGTCAAGGAGTTGATCGACTACAACCAGTTCTGCGGCATCCCGGATCAACCGGAGGAGCCGGATGAAAACCCGGACGAGGTTGACGTGCAGGAAATGAAGCGCGCGCTCGACAACCCGGATCTCGGCATCGCCGTCGTCGATGTGCGCGAAGCGGACGAGTTCGAGATCGCCAAGGTCGAGGGCACGACGCTCGTGCCGCTCAGCCAGATCGAGCAGCGATTCACCGAGCTGGATGCCAACCAGACAATTTACCTGCACTGCAAAGCCGGGGTGCGCTCGCTCAAGGCGCTTGGCTTCCTGCGCAAGCAAGGCTTCAAATACCTGAAGAGCGTCAAGGGCGGCATCTCCGCCTGGTCCGAGGAGATCGACCCGAACGTCCCGAAATATTGAAGTGCTCGGTGCTCGGTTTCCCAAACCTGTTCACCCTGTCCATCCATCTTCATTTCCTGATGGAAGAGGGAGCTTGGCCAGGTTGTCCTCGCGGATGATGAACGGCTCGAATGTGGCCCGGTGGCTTGGCGGGATGAGCGCCTTGAACACCGCCTCGGCTGCGTCGTAATCCCGCTCCAGCACCTGCCCCACCTCGTGCAGTTGAGCGATCACTTCCGACTGCGAATGCGGAATGCTCAACACCAGCATCTCGCGCACCGGCCGCAGTTGCTTGCCCAGTTCCGCCATGAACGCCTCGAAGCCTTCGCCTGTCCTGGCCGAGACCACGATGGAGTTCGGATACAGATCCGTGAAGCGCTTGGCCAAGCCGGGGGTGGTGACGCGGTCGATCTTGTTGAACACCATCAGCGTCGGCTTGTCGGCCACGCCCAACTCGTCGAGCACGACGTTCACCGCCTCGATTTGTTCCTCCACCTGGGGCGAACTGATATCCACGACGTGCAGCAGCAAGTCCGCCTCGATCACTTCCTCGAGCGTCGCCTTGAATGCGACGACCAGATCGTGCGGCAGCTTGCGGATGAAGCCCACCGTGTCGGAAAGCAGCACGTTTTGATTCGTCGGCAGGCACAACCGCCGCGTCGTCGGGTCGAGCGTCGCGAACAGCTTGTCCTCGGCGAGCGCCGAGGCGCCGGTGATGGCGTTGAACAGCGTGGACTTGCCGGCGTTCGTGTAGCCGACCAGCGAGCCAAGCGGCCACTGGTTGCGCTTGCGGCCGGTGCGCTGGACGCTGCGATGGCGCATGACCAGCTCGAGGTCACGCTGAATCTTGTCGATGCGCTCGCGAACCTTGCGGCGATCGACCTCGAGCTGGCTTTCGCCCTCGCCGCCGCGCATGCCGATGCCGCCCTTCTGCCGCGACAAGTGAGTCCAGAACCGCGTCAACCTCGGCAGCAGATGGTTCAGTTGCGCCAGCTCCACCTGCAGCTTGCCCTCGCGCGTGCGGGCGCGCTGGGAGAAGATGTCGAGAATCAGCGCGGTGCGATCGAGGATTTTGCACTCGAAAATCTTTTCAAGGTTGCGACCCTGGGCGGGGCTGAGTTCCTCGTCGAACACCACCGTGTCCACCTCGGCCTCTTTGCACTGCTCCGCAAACTCGCGCGCCTTGCCGGGGCCGATGAACGTCGCGGCGTTGACCCTGTCGAGCCGCTGGGTGCCGCGTCCGGCGACCTCCCCGCCCGCCGTGCCGACCAGTTCCTCCAGCTCGTCGAGCGACTCGTCGATGCACCACACATCCTGGCCCTTGAGCTGCACGCCAACGATGAAGACCCGCTCGGTCTCGCGATTGATGATTTCGACCAGTCCCTTCACAATCTATCTGGTTGCCAACTGGATCACGCGGATGACATCACCCGACCGGAGCTTCGCGCCGCCCAGCTTGGCCAACTGCTTCCATGCAACGCGGAGAATCTTCTCCGGCCGGATGATCTCGAACACCTTGAGGCGCGGATCCAGCTTTGCCGCCGCCAACGCGACGTTCAAGCTCATGCCATCGACAAACGGGATGGAGGAAACCACTCCGGTGGCGGCATCGACAAACGTCACCGCGCCGGCCTTGGCCAAGTCGAGCAGCGCTCGGCCGGACGCCTTTCCCACCGAAACCGCCACCTCGCCGCCGGCCTTGATCGTGGCCACGGCGACTTTGCCGGTGGCTTTGCCCGCGACCTTGACTGTGCCGGTGGCCAGCGACGTCACGCCGCTGGCCGTTTTCCGGGCGATCGTGCCGCAACCCGCCGCCAGCATCGCGCAAGCCAACAGGGCGGCGACGGACAACAGGCGGCTTCCTTGGCCAAGCGGCGATCGCAACATCACTCGACGCAAAGTAGCACGAACAACTGTCGCATCAAAAGCTGTTTCACTTGGCCGGGCCGGCCTGCAGTGCCGCCAACAAATCGAGAACATCCTCGCGGTTGAAACTGTTGAGCAGGCCAACCGGCATCGGCGAGAAGGTGGAATCGTTCCGGGTGGCGATGGCGCTCCGCTGAATTTCGCGGGTGAGCGTCGGTTGATACGGGTTGGGCGCGAGCAACAGCGACTTGTCCCTCTCGGCCACCAACCGCCCCGCGATCAACTCGCCCTGCTTGGTGGTGATGGCCACGTTGCGGTATTTGTCGTCGATCACCCTCGACGGCTCGAGGATCGATTCCAGCATCGCCCGGGCATCGAACCGCGCCCCGATCGCCGTCAAGTCCGGCCCGACAAACAATCCCTCGCCGCCAAATCGGTGGCACGCCAGGCAGGCCGCCGTCTTGAGCACCCGCCGGCCGTTGGCCAAATCGCGCTTGGCCAAGCCGGCCCCGGGATCGGCGAAGTCCGTCATCGCCCACTGGTGCACCACCTTGCGCTTGGCCAGGCGCTCCGCCTCGGGCGCGAGCGGTTTCGCCTCCGGCTCGAACAGGGCCGCAAACGGCTCGCGCTCACCCGGCGGCACCTTGGTCAGCGCGTCGGCGGCGATGTGCTTGAGGTACGTTTGATAATGCGGCTCGCCGCGAACCTCAATCATCTTTTTCAGCCAGGCGAAGTAGGCGCGGCGATGGGCCGACGTCCAGCCATCGCCGATGTGGCGCATGTGGAACAAATAAAACAACCGCTCCTCCGGCGACGCGGCATCGACGACGTAGTTGAGCAGACCGGGGATGATGCCGGGTGCCTTCAGGTAAATGAGCAGCCGCGAAACCTCCATCCGCACTTCCGCCGATTTCTCCGAGGCGGTGACGATTTTTTTGGTGATCGAGTTGCGATCGCCCGGGCGGCCGCCGCCCATTCTCGTGAAGGCCAGTTGATACGTCCGTAACGCCACCAACTGCCACTGCACCGGCAGACCCTCCCACGGCAGGTCGTTCAGCCGGCCGAAGATTTGCGACTGAACCTTGGGGTCACTCGAACGCGCCAAGGCCATCAGCGCCGAAAGTGCCTTCTTCGTGTTCGACTCGGTAAGCGCCGGGAGTTTCCACTGCTCGAGCGCCTGGTTCTCGAGCGCCACCCGGGCGGCGTGGCGAATCCACGGGTCGTCGTTGCCGAGGTGTTCCCAAGCCAGGCCGACACCCTCGATCGAGCGCCGGCTGTGAAACTGTTCGAGTCGCCGCCGCAACTCGCGCGCGCGCTTGGCCTCGCCGGCTGCCGCTTGGCCAAGCGACGGCTGTGGCTCGCCGCCGACGTAACGCACGCGGTACAGCCCGGACTGGGTGCGGCGGCCGCCGGTCACGAAATACATCGCGCCGTCCGGCCCGAAGTCCACCCCGGTGACATTGAGCGGCCGGCCGGTGACGAACTCCTCCGCTTGGCCGCGGTAGCTCGCCCCCTCCGGGATGAGGTGAACGGCAATTATTTTGCCGTAAGCCCAGTCGAGAATGAACAGCGCGCGGCGGTACGGCTCTGGGAAGTTGCTGTCGGTGCCGAACGCGATCGCCGTCGGCGAGCCGAGGCCGATGTCGGCATTGCCCGGCAGGCTGTCGGGAAAGTAAGCCGGCCATTTGTCGGTACCCTGCCGCCAGCCGTAGTCGCCGCCGGAAACAACGTGATTGACGCGCGTCGGCCGGTACCACGGCGAGCCCTCGTCCCACTCCATGTCAGCGTCGTAAACGAACAACTCGCCGTCCGGATTGAAGGCCAAGCCGTAGGGATTGCGGAAGCCGCCGGCGATCATGTCCCAGCGTTCGCCGTCCTGGTCCGTGCGGATGACATGCCCCGCCGGCGGCTTGACGCCCTTGTTGAACATCACGCGGTTCCACTCGCACGGCAGCAACTGGTCGCGTCTGTAGTTGCGATAGGTGGATGCCGGTGTCGGCTTAAAACCCTCCGGCAACAGGACGTCGTTGCCGTGCGTGAGGTAGATGAAACCGTCCGGGCCGAGAGCGATGGAGTTGCGGCCGTGCCCGACTCCGCCGCCGGTTTTGCGCAGGAGCGTCACCTCGTCGAACTGATCGTCGCCGGTTGTGTCGCGAAGCCGGTAAAGGCCCTTCGAGTTGTTGGCGTTGGCGTACAGGCTGCCGTGCGCCCAGAGAAGCCCGCGGCACTCGTTCAACTCGTTATTGACGACCTCGACATGGGTGCGGCCAAGCCGCCGCCTAGGCAGCGTCAACCGCAGGATGCCCGGCCCCTCGCGGCCGATCAGCAGCCGGCCCTGGCCGTCAAACTCCAGGCTGACCCACGACCCCTCCGCCTTCGTCGCCGTGCGGAGCAAATCCACCTTAAAGCCGGGGATTGCCGTGACATGCCTCGCGGCGGTCGCCCGACGTGTCTCGATCGCCTCCTTCCACTGGTTGTAGTCCACACCGCTTGGCCGTGATCGACACCCGGCAGCCAACACCAGCAACAGAGCGGGAACAATGACAACGAGCGACCTCACTTCACTTCCATTCCCGAGGCGCGAAGCACCGTTTCCTGCACGGCCAAATCGTGCTCGTACGACCAGGCCAACTTGGCCTCGCCGCGAATCACCCTGGCCAAGTCGGCAAACTCGCCGTCGTAGCGGCCATTGCTTCGCGGCAACTTCACCTCATGTGTCCCCCTGCCAAAACCGCCGTGCGCTTCAGTCAGGCTAAGCGTGAGCTTGCCCGGTTCGATCGGGCGAATCTCGATTGCCCCCCTGTCGCCGGCGATCTGAAACCTGCGCCGGGGAAACCCATGCGGGTCGCGATGGTTGCAGCGAATCGTCGCCGTGGCGTTTTCGTACTCAAGCACCGCCAGCTGATTGTCCGCCACACCGTCGCCCTGCGTGCGGCGCGCAAACGCGTGCACCTTGGCCGGCTTGCCCATCAGATGCACGACCGAGTCCACCATGTGGCAGGCCAACTCGAACATCCCGCCACCTGGGTATCGGCCCAACTCGCGGCGCAGCGACGCCGAGGCCATCTTGCCCATCATCCCGTCAACCTCCATGATTTCCCCAAGCCAACCTTCGCGCACCGCCCGGTACATGAATTGAAACGCCGGATTGTAGCGCAGCATGTAGCCCATCTGCACTGTGACACCCTTGCGCTTGGCCAAGCGGAGCAACTCGCGAAAGTCGCCCAGCGTGATGCCACCCGGCTTGTCATGGTGTATGTGCAGGCCGACACCGACCGCGCGCCTGGCTGCCGCGACCAGGTGCGGCACCTCAGTCTCGATGGCCACCGCCTGCAAGCCGGGCGTTGCCAGCAACTCCTCCTCCGACATTTGCTTCACGCCACGATAGGCGCCGCTGCCGGGAATCGGCGACTCGACCTCCTCTCGCGGTTGCGCCACCCCGACCAACTCAAAGTCACCGGAGAGCTTGCGGATCGCTGCCAGCTTGCCAGAAGCGTGCGAGTGGCCGCTGCCGAGTTGGCCAATCCTGATCCTTGGCTTGGCTCCCTTGGCAATGAACGGCATCGCCAACGCCGCGCCGGCGGAGGCTTGGAGGAATAGTCTGCGTTGCACACGGCGATTGGATGGGATTTCCCCGGCGCTGAAAACAAAAAAGTGCGCCCGGCAACAAACTCAAACTTGAAACTTCCCGCTTCAGGCAGCATGAACCCCTTCCGCTTTTGGCTTGGCCAAGCGCACGACTCATGTCCCACGGACACAGACACCTCACCGAGAACGACCCAACGTTCACCGCAAAAAAACGCTCCACCACGGAGATCATCCGGCGCGTGAGCGTCTATCTTTGGCCGTACAAGTGGCTGGCGCTGGCCACGGTCGGCTGCGCCGTCCTGTCGCTGCTCTGCGCCTTTGCCTTTCCCCGGCTCACGCAAATCATCATCGACGACGTCATCGGCGACGGGCAAACGGACAAGTTGACGCCGGTGATTTTGCTGCTGCTGGGGGCGTTTTTTCTTCGAGATTTTTTCAACAGCGTCCGCATCCAGGTGAACAATCACTTCGAGCAAAACGTGGTGTTCGACATGCGGCGCGACGTGTACGGCCGACTGCAGCGGCTGCCGGTGAGCTACTATGACAAGCGCGCCTCGGGCGACCTGATGACGCGCGTGATCGAGGACGTCAACGCCGTCGAGCGGCTGCTCATCGACGGCACCGAGCAGGGCACCGTCGCCATCGTCAGCATCTTCGGCGTGTTGGCGATTTTGTTCGCCACCAACCCGGTACTTGCCGGCATGGCAATGATCCCGATCCCGCTGCTCGCCATCGGCGCGATGTGTTACACGCTCACCGCGCACAGGCGCTACCGCAAGCAACGCCAGACCTCGAGCGCCATGAATGCGCTGCTGATGGACAACCTGCAGGGTGTCCGTGAGATCAAGGCGTTCGGCCGCGAGAGGCACGAAGACGAGCGCTTCACCGACCGCGCCGAGGCGATGCGCCAGAGCACGCTCACCATCATGCGCGCCTGGGCGTTCTACAACCCGGCGATGAGTTTCATCGCCGCGAGCGGCACCAGCCTTGTGTTGTGGATCGGCGGCGGCCAGGTGCTGAATAACGAAATGTCCGTCGGTGAGCTGGTGGCGTTCCTGTTTTATCTCGCGCTGTTTTATGAGCCGATCGGCAAACTGCACGGGCTCAACCAAATGCTCCAAGCCGCCCGGGCCGGCGGCGAGCGGGTGTTCGACATCCTCGACGCCACGGAGGAGCGAAAGGACATCGCCGAGTCGAACCCACTGCCCGAGCCGGTGCGCGGCGAAGTCGAGTTCCGCGAAGTTCACTTTGAGTACACCGAGGACAAACCGGCGCTTCACGACATCTCGCTCACGGCCAAGCCGGGGCAGATGACCGCGCTGGTCGGCCCGACCGGCGCCGGCAAATCGACGCTCGTCAACCTGCTGCCGGCGTTTTACGAGGCCACCGGCGGCGCGATCACCATCGACGGGCAGGGCATCGCCGCCACCTCGCTCGAGTCGCTTCGCAAAAACATCTCCATCGTCAGCCAGGAACCGTTCCTTTTCAACGGCACCATCGGCGAGAACATCGCCTACGGCAACCTCGACGCCGACGCCGAAAAAATCGTCGAGGCCGCCCAAGCCGCCAACTGTTTCGATTTCATCAGCGAACTCACCGAGGGCTTCGGCACCCGCGTCGGCGAACGCGGCGTGCGACTCAGCGTCGGCGAAAAACAGCGCATCAGTATCGCCCGCGCCCTGGTCAAGGCCTCGCCGATCCTCATCCTCGACGAAGCCACCGCGAGTGTCGACACCGCCACCGAGCGGCTCATTCAGCAGGCGCTTGAGCGGTTGATGGCCGGCCGCACGACGTTTGTCATCGCGCACCGGCTCAGCACCATCCGCAAGGCCGACCAGATTCTCGTGCTGAAACACGGCCGCATCACCGAGCGCGGCACGCACGACGAGCTCGTTGGGCAACAGGGCCTCTACGCGCGGCTGGCCCGCATCCAAAACACCACCTTCATCGAGGAGAGCTTCGAAAAACTCGAGCCCGCCACTTGACGGCATGCCCACCCTCCTCATCGCCAGCCGCAACGCGCACAAGGCCGGAGAAATCGCCGCGATTCTGGGCGACGATTTTACCGTGCAAACTTTGGCCAAGTTCCCCGCCACTCCGGAGGTTGTTGAGGACGGCGACACCTTCGCCGCCAACGCCGTTAAAAAGGCCACGGAGATCGCCGCTTGGCTTGGCGGCCAGGCGCGGCCCGACTTCGTGTTGGCGGACGACTCCGGACTGGAGATCGACGCGCTCGGCGGCGCGCCGGGCGTCCACTCCGCGCGATACGCCGGCGGCGACGGCAACGCACCCGACGACGCGAACAACGCCAAGTTGCTGCGCGAGTTGGCCGACGTCCCCGACGGGAATCGTGGTGCGCAATTTCACTGTGTGCTGGCGCTGGTCGCGCTTGGCCAAGCGGCGAAAGTCAGGACGTTCGAGGGCATTTGCCGTGGCAGAATTGCCCAAGCGCAGGCTGGCCAAGGCGGCTTCGGCTACGATCCGCTGTTCGTTCCAGACGGCCACGAACTCAGCTTCGCCGAGCTTGGCCGCGAGGTGAAAAACGCCATCAGCCACCGCGCCCGCGCCCTAGCCAAGCTGGCCGATCATTTTGCCTCGAATTAATCCAGCTCAAGCCCCCCCCAGTACGCCGGCACCAACAACCAGACCAAAAAGCCCATGATCAGCGTCAGACCAAGCCCGGCCTTGAGGTAGTCGGTGAAGCGGTATTTGCCGGGGCCGGACACGAGGATGCAAGCCGGTTCGAACGGCGCGATAAACGACGACGACGCCCCGAGCATCACCGCGATGGCGAACGTCTGCCCGCTGACACCGAGCGTGCCGGCCGTCTGCATCGCCACCGGCAGCACCACCAGCGCGGCGGCGGCGTTGGACATCGTCTGCGTCAGCAACATCGTCAGCAGGATGAACCCGGCAAGCACGGTGCGCGGATTTTCCGAGATGCTTTGGATGACGACGGCGAGCCATTCGGCCGTGCCGGATTCGCGCATCGCCGCGCCGAACGCCGTCATGCCGCCGATGACAATGAGCACGCGCCAGTCGATCACTTCGTAAACTTTCTGCATCGTGATGCAACGGGTCGCCACCGTCAGCGCGGCGGCGCTCAGGAAACAGATCGGCAGCGGAGCCAGGCCTAGGCCAGCAGCGATCACGGCCACGGCAAAAAAAGCCAGCGCCCGGAACCCTTTTTGCCGGCGATCCGAGCTGGGCGCCTCTCTGACATCGAGTCGTAGAAGGTTGGTGCCATGCTCGAGAGACAGCAGACGCTCCTCAGAACCCTGCACGAGCAACAGATCCCCGGCACGCAGCCGGATGACACCGAGTTTGCGGCCAAGCGACTGGCCGTGACGGTAAATCGCCAGCACCGCCAAGCCGAACCGCTGCCGGAAGTTGGCCTCCTTGAGCGTGCGGCGGATGAGCGTGGACTTGGGCGTGATCAGCAACTCGGCGATTTTCACATCGTCAGTTTGCAGCGCCTCGTCCTCCAGCTTGGTCTCGGCGTGAATCTCGATGCCGCTGGCGTCCTTCACCGCCATCAAGTCCTCCACGCTGCCGGAGACCAGCAGCACGTCGCCCTCCTCGATGACAGACCGGGTGTTTGGGACAAAGCTGCGTTTCTTGCGCAGAACCTTCACGATGCGAAACTCCATCTCCGCCAGCGACGACTCGAACACGCGCTGGCTGATCAGCCTCGAGCCCGGCATCACCACGATCTCGGAGTGGTACTCGCGTATGTTGAAACCTTCCGCAAGGCTCTCGTCGGGGTAATCGGGAAGCAACCGACGCCCGAAAAACATCAGGTAGGCAATGCCCACACCCATGATTAGCAAGCCAACCGGCGTGATCTCAAAAAGGCCAAGCGGCTTGTAAATTTTGAGGTTATTCTCCTCGGCGTACTGCAGGTAATCGGCAGAATCGATTGTACCGTCGCCGTTCAAGTCGGTGCCGCCGTTGGCCTTCCACTCGTCCAAGTCGGTCTTGTACTGCTTGGCAAGCTCGCCGCTGACGGCGACATTGGTTGAGGTGCCAATGAGCGTGCAGGTGCCGCCGAGGATCGACGCAAAACAAACCGGCATCAGCAGCTTCGACGGGCTGATCTTGAGCTTGCGCGCGATGGACATCGTCGGGCCAATGAAAAGCGACGTAACCGCCGTGTTATTCATGAAGCCCGACAAGCCGCCCACCACCGACATAGTCGCCAGTTGAAGTTTGTTGACGCTCCCCCCCGCGACCCGAAGCAGCCAGGCGGAGACAAGATCGATCACGCGCCCCTCCAGCAGCGCGCCGTTGATCACAAAGATCGAGCCAAGGATGATGATGATCTGCGAACTGAAACCGGCAAACGCCTCTGTAGGCTCGAGAATACCGGTGAGTACCAGCGCCAGCAGGAGAAAAATCGTGACCAAATCCACCGGCAACGCCCGCGTGGCAAACAGCCCCACGGCAACCACCAGCAGCCCAAGTACGATGCCAATATCAAGTGTCATGCCCCAGTTCCTCTCCGGACGCCCGCTTCGCTAGTGCAAAGCGCCCGTCCGGGCAATGTTTTTGTCACCGCTTGGCCAAGCGCATTCGCGGGTTGATTTCAGCCCCGCGAGCGTCGACCCTTCCCAAGCGCTCATGAAGATCAGCAAAATCAGTGTCTTTCAGGTTGACCTGCCGCTCCACGAAGGCAGCTACAACTGGGCTGGCGGCAAGTCGGTGAAGATTTTTGACAGCACAGTCGTGCGCGTCGAGACTGATGAAGGTATCACCGGCCACGGCGAAGTCTGCCCGCTTGGCCCGGTTTATCTGCCGGCCTATGCCGAGGGCGCCCGCGCCGGCATCCAAGTGCTTGCGCCAGCGCTGCTAGGCCAGGACCCAACGCAATTGGTCAAGCTCAACCGACACATGGACGCCACGCTCAAGGGCCATCCCTACGTCAAGTCGGCCATCGACATGGCCTGCTGGGATATCCTTGGACAAGCAACCGGGCAACCGGTTTGCAACCTGCTCGGTGGCCGCTACGGCGACGACTTCCTACTGTACCGCGCCATCTCACAGGAAGCCCCCGAGGCGATGGCAAGCAAAGTCTCCGGTTACCGCGCAGAGGGCTATCGCAAATTTCAGCTCAAGGTCGGCGGCGATCCGGAAACTGATATCGAACGCATCCGGGCCGTCTCGGCTGAGCTGCAACGCGGCGACGTGCTCATCGCCGACGCCAACACCGGCTGGCTCATGCACCAGGCCGCGCGAGTCGTTCGCGCCGTGAAAGACATCGACGTTTACATCGAGCAACCGTGTGAGACATTTGAGGAATGTTACTCGATCCGGAAGATGAGCGACCACCCGTTCGTCCTCGACGAGAGCATCGACGGACTGCCGATCCTGCTCCGGGCCAACAGCCTGCAGGCGATGGACGTCGTGAACATCAAGATCAGCAAATTCGGCGGACTGACCAAGGCTCGCCAAGCGCGCGACCTCTGTGTGTCGCTCGGCATCGCGATGACCATCGAGGACAGTTGGGGCGGTGACATCATCACAGCGGCGATTTCGCACTTGGCCCACAGCACCCCGACCGAGCTGCTTTTCTCGTCCACCGACTTCAACAGCTACGTCACCATCTCGATCGCCAATGATGCTCCCCAAAGAAACAACGGCCGACTGGCAGCCTCCACCGCCCCCGGTCTCGGCATCACTCCCAAAATGGAGGTGCTTGGCCAAGCGGTGTTTGAAGTCAACTAGTCCTCCAACTCACCTGATGCCCAGAGCAGGCCACGGGCGACCAGCTTGAGAAATACCGGATCGCTGAAGGTGGCATCGGAATGGCCGTAGGTGGTGCCGAAGACACGAGCTTTGCCATACTGATTCGTCCAAGCCACCGCGTATTCCTTACCATCACGCTCGCTCTTTGAAGTGGCCAGGGCCCTGGCTTTCGGCCACATCTTTTCAATCACGTACAACTCATCCTTCGGTGTCACCCAATCCTCCGGCATGCCCTTCAGGATCGGGTGCTTCAAAGCAACCTTCTTAACCGGATAACGACTTTGATGCTCATGACGGCGACTGGTCACACCAAGAAACTGGCGCCAGTCGTCGGTTTTGGACGCGCGATAGGTGTGCATCGCGCAGTGAATCACCACCGCGGGCACGCCTTCCTTATGGGCGTGGGTGATACTACGGATGTAACCCTCATCAACCGTGTTGGCAAAGCACTCGTTATGCACCACCACGTCGTAGCCCTTGGCCCAGTCGGCATCGCTATAAAGATCAATCTTGGCCTTGGTTCCAGTGCCGCCTTCGTTGACCACCTTCCACTCAACCTTGGCCTCCTTAGCCACACCCTCTATCAACGCCTTGCTTTGGAACTTATAGTTGTGACAGCAACCGCCGGTGATCAGCAATGCCCTCACTGGTTTTTGCTTTTCCTCCGCTTGCGCAGATACCAAGCCAACCACGGCCACCAAAGTTAAAACGCGAGTTAAATGGGAAGTAATCATTTGTCTATTCATGACGCAGCCGCAGCCTGCCCCATTCACACATCCGCGTCAGGTTTATTTTCCCTTCGGTTTTTTGGTTGGCGTGCGGCGGAACTGGCCAGTGAGTTGCGGGCCGTTGTCGGGTGGGAGGGATTTGTGCCATGCGATGAGTGGTTTAGTAAGTTTGCCGACAAGTTTTGGATACTCGGGGGCGAGGTTTTTGGTTTCGCCGCGGTCGGTTTTAAGATTGTAGAGTTCTGGGTCAGTGCCGTCGTATTCGCAGAGGAATTTCCAGTCGCCCTTGCGTACAGCTAGATCGGGCAAATCTTTGTCGCCGTAAAATGAATCGCGATCAGGCGGGCGGCGAAAATAAATGGGAGCCTTGCGCGAGCCGGTGGATTGACCGAGCAGCGTGCCCGGCAGCGATTCGCCGTCGAAAGTTACGCCCTTGGGATGCGGTGTGCCTGTTAGGTTCAGCAGCGTGGGCACGAGATCAATGGCGGAAAAGACCGAAACGCGATTCACGTAATTCCTCTTCGCCACCGGCCCGCCCCAAGCAACGAGCGAGGAGCGCACGCCCCCTTCATAGAGGTGTGTCTTGAAGCCGCGGAATGGCCCGGCCGAACCAGCGCCCATTTCGGGGCCGTTGTCGGAGCAGACAAGCACGAGCGTGTTGTCGCGAAGCGCGGAATCACTCCTGATGTGGTCGAAGAGCTTGCCGAGTTGGCTATCCATCTCCTGAAGCACGGAATGGTACAGGCCGCGCTTGCCATCGGCCCATTTGTCCGCCGGCGGCCAAAACGGGCTGTGCACGTCATCCGGCCAGAGATTGATGTAAAACGGCTTCTTCACCTTCACAGCTTTTTGAATAAATGGAATCGCTTCGTCCACAAAGCCGGCTGTGATTTTCGATCGCAACATCCAGCGCGTACCCTGACCAAGCCGCTCGGCATCGGCCCAGATGCGGCGCGGCTCCGCCCATCCCGGCTTGAGCGTGAGCGGAAGCAGCTTGGGGCCCATGCCCTCGAAGTTGGTGAGCGAGGCATCAAATCCGTACTCGGTGATCGCCGGCGCCTCGGCCACATCACGCTGGCCGCCCATGTGCCATTTTCCGAAATGGCCCGTGGCGTAACCGGCCCGCTTCAGCGACCGCGCAAGCATCGGCGCCTTGGGATCGAGCCACTGCGCCATGCCGCGCCGGGTGTTCATGTCGCGATGCGCGAGAAACGAGGTGATGCCCCAGCGCTGCGGATATTGCCCCGTTGAAATCGCCGTGCGCGACGGCGAGCAGATAGGCGAGTTCACATAAAACTGCTCGAACCGCACGCCCTCCCTGGCCAAGCGATCAATGTGCGGCGTCTTCGCGGCTTCATTTCCGAAACAGGAAAAATCCCCCCATCCCATGTCATCAATGAACACGAGCACGATGTTCGGCGGCGCGGCCTGCGCAAACAGGTGAAGAAAGCTACCAACAAGGATTGTTATGAATGGCTTCATGGCACTTGAGTGACTTCGAGGTACGATCCGCTAAAGGCCAAGGGTGGTGTGGGGGGCGGTTGGGGTTGAGCGGATGGTTTGCATTTCTGACTTCATTTGTTCCGCGATTTTGGGGTGGCTCCGTATGACGTTCTGTTTTTGGTAGGGATCCTTCGCCAAGTTGTAGAGCTGGGCGCTGGGTGCGTCCGGCTTGATTTTACCGTCTTCAATGTCGCTGTTAACGTGGCCGGTGAACAACTGGGCAGCAGGGCCGCCGAGTCCATGTTCGCCGACTTTCTTCGCGCCAAAACCGCCGTGTCCCCTCGCGCCAATGTAGATCCAGTCGCCCTTTCTCAACGACAGATGGGTTCTCCTGAGTGGTGCAATCAACAGGTGATCGCGAACCTTGGCACCCGGCTCGCCGGTCAGCGCCGGGAGGATGTTGAAGCTGTCCTCGCCCTCGGCTTGGCCAAGCTTGCGCCCGGTGACCGCCGCCACGGTGGCGAACAGATCGACGTTGCTCACCAGTGAATCCGAAACGCTGCCGGGCTCGATTTTCCCCGGCCAACGCGCAATGAACGGCACACGGTGGCCGCCCTCCCAAGCGTCGAACTTGAAGCCAAGCAGGTCGCCGTTCAGCCGGTGTCCCCTGCGCCATGCCTCCTGCCCGCCGCGGTTGAGCATCCCGCCATTGTCGCTCGTGAAAACCAAAAGCGTGTTGTCGGCGACCTTGGCTTCATCCAACGCGTTCATCACTTGGCCAACAATCCAGTCCAACTCGTGAATGAAGTCGCCGTAGCGCCCCGCTTGGCTCGTGCCTCGGAAGCGCTTGGCCGGGGTGAACGGGTGGTGAATGTTGCTCGTCGCAAAGTAGAGGAAAAACGGATTGCTGGATTTTGCCTTGGATCGAATCCAGTCGGTTGCCTTGCTGGCGAAAGTGGTTCCCACCAGTTCGTCGTTATATATCTTGTGCGCTTTTTTCGCGCCACCAATGGCATCGGTTTTAAATTTCTCCTCAAAAACCCGTGTCTCCGCCTTCTGGCCGTAGACGAATGGGTCCGCTTTATCGAGGCCGACGACCCGGTGGTTTTCGACATAAACAAACGGCGGATGACTGTTCACCACCGGTAGGCCAAAGTAGGAATCGAAACCAAGCTCCAACGGGCCGGGTTTGAGCAACCCGTTCCAGTCCGTTGGGGACTGGGTGCCAAAACCGAGGTGCCATTTGCCAATGCACGCCGTGTCGTAGCCCGCGCTTTTTGCCACATCGGCAATTGTTGTGCGGTCAGGATCGATCACCAACGGCGTCTTGAGAAAAACAGGCGACCACAGGTTACCGCGACGAACCGGGTAACGCCCGGTCAACAACGTGTAACGTGAGGGCGTGCAAACCGCCGAAGCCGTGTGGGCATCCGTGAACCGCCGCCCCTGCTTGGCCAAGCGATCGATGTTGGGTGTTTGAACATGCGTCGCGCCTTGGCAGCCGACATCCCCATAGCCAAGGTCATCCGCATATATGATGACGATGTTCGGTTTCCCATCCGCCGCCGCACTGGCAGCGAACGCCATGAGAAACACCAGCGAAACAAATTTGAACTTAACGGTCGTTCTCATTCGCAAATTCGGCAGTTACCGCAACTGGGTTACGTAGGCGTAAAAAGCGCCCATCGGCGTGCCGGCTTCATCGGTGAACTTGGCCCATAACTCGTCGCGGCCGGGCTTTAGCTTGAGGCGGAAGGTGACGCTTTTGGCGCCTTCCTTCACCGGTAGAGTCAGCTCTTTTCCACTCAGTTTCAGGTGCGCGTTCGCTGCGGCGAAGGGTTGGCCTGGCGCGGCGCGGAAAGCCTTGACCCCCGGCACATCTGCTCCCGCCTCAAGGTCTGCTGTAATTGCGCGGTCGGCTTCCCTGGGCCAGCGACGCAATTCCACGGAGTATTCGCCGGCGCTCTTAACGTCCACCGCCCAGAAACCGGTATTGCCCGGTTTTTTCTCCGCGTTGCGGATGTGGCGCTGGTTCCACGGCGTGCTGCCATCGGCAATCCAGTCGTGGCAGGTGAGCGTGACGGGGTTGGCCGAAGGCGCGGGGTGGCCTAGGTAAATGGCGGTGGGCTGGCCGAAGGTGGGCACGAGTTCCTGCCACCACGCCTCGTAAAACTTGGCCAAGCGCGAGACCACTGCCGGATGCTGCTTGGCCAAGTTGGTCTTCTGCCCGGGATCGGCGTTAATGTCGAACAGTTCCTTGCCGTTGACCAGTCGCCATTGGTCGGTCATCACCGCGCTCTTGCGCCACTTGATCGGATCGCGCACGCGCTGTGAGTCGGTGACCAGAATCCGGTCAGGCCACGTTTCCTCCTGCCGCCCCTCGATGAGCGGGCGGATGTTCACGCCGTCGAATTTGACGCCCTTAGGCGTAGGTACGTCGCAGTAGTCAATCAGGGTCGGCACAATATCCACATAGGAGGTAATCATGTCCACATCGCGCCCCTTGGTCAGGCCGCCCTTCGGCCAGTGGATGAAGAACGGCACGCGATGGCCACCATCATACTCGCTACCTTTTTTTCCACGCATGCCGTTGTTGTGAATGTGTGCGCCACTGGAGGTGCCGTTGTCCGTGGTGAAAATGAAAATTGTGTTGTCGGTCAGGCCTTCCTCCTTGAGAAACGCGCGCATCGCACCGACGTTGTCATCAATGTTGGAAATCATGCCAAAAAAGTTGGCAACGTTCACACCCTGCTTCACGTACGGCGCGCTGGATTTCACCGGCGCATGCATCGGCCCGTGCGGCGCGTTGGTGCAGAGGTACACGAAAAACGGCTTGTCATCATCTTTCACCTTACGGATGAAACGCTTGGCGTAATCAAAAAAGACGTCGGTGCAAAAGCCGCTGGCCGGCACGGCTTTGCCATTGTGAAAATAGGAGCCGTCGAAGTAGGCGTTGTCCCAGTAGTCGGGCGTCTGCCCCACGCCGCCACCGCCATGGCGCAGCACTTCCTGAAAACCGCGATCCTCCGGGCGGTAAGGATAATTGTCACCCAAATGCCACTTGCCGAACATGGCTGTGTGATAGCCGCCATCGGCGAGAATCTGGCCGATGGTCACCTCGTTGTGGCGCAGCATCGAGCGACCCATGATGGTGTGCCACACGCCTGTGCGATTGGTCCAGTGGCCGGTAATCAACGCCGCGCGCGTCGGCGAACAGGTCGGCGCCACGTGATAATCCGTGAGCCGCACGCTGTCCGCATGCAGCTTGTCGAGATGCGGCGTCTTGAGCACCGGATTGCCATGACACGACAAATCGCCATAGCCCTGGTCATCGGTGATCACCAAAACCACATTCGGCCGCTGGGCGGCGCCAGCGGTAACCACGCAGAGTAAAACAGCAACCCAAGCCAACAATGTCTTTTTCATAAAAGTGAGCGGCCAGAGCAAACGGCGAAATGGCCGATGCGTCAACCATCAACGCCTCACTCAAATTGGCAATATTCTCCCCATATGGGTTGTTCTCCTGTTTAATAAGACTTAGATTTCCGCAACGTTTTGGGAACAAGAATGAATTGTGTTAGGTGCGGGCGGATTTGGTTGTCAACCGCCTTAGCCGGATTATTCTCCTTCTTATTTGTCGTCTGCCCAAGAATGGGGAACGCCGAAAACAAAGCCGAGGCCCAGATCGATTGGGCCATGGCTCGTGAGTGGTGGGCATTCCAGTCGCCAACCAAAGCTGAGTTGCCACAAATCAACCAAGCCGCCTGGCCTAGCCGCCGCATCGACCATTTCGTCTTGGCCAAGTTGGAGGCCAAAAAACTATCGCCATCCCCTGCCGCAACCAAACATACTTTGGCTCGACGACTTTATCTCGACCTCACCGGATTGCCACCAACACCCGAAAAAATGAGAGCATTCCTTGGGGACGAAACAGACGGCGCCTACGAAATGTTAGTTGAGAAATTAATGCAGCGCACCGCTTACGGCGAGCGCTTGGCTAGCATGTGGCTCAACAAGGCCCGCTACGCGGAAGACCAAGCGCACCAGGTCGGTGGCAATACCGCGTTTTTTTATCCGAACGCGTTCAAGTACCGAAAGTGGGTGATTGACGCCTTCAACAACGATCTGCCTTACGACGATTTTATCCGAAAACAACTTGCTGCTGATCTAGAAAAGGATAAGTCAGTCACTGACCTGCCTGCACTTGGTTTCATAGGGCTCGGCCACAAATTCTACAACCGCAATCGCCTCACGGTGAAAGCCGAAGAATGGTCGGAACAAGTCGATACACTCACCCGAGCCTTCCTCGGGCTCACGGTCGCATGTGCCCAATGCCACGATCACAAATACGATCCCGTAACCCAGAAGGACTACTATGCCTTGGCTGGTGTTTTCGCCAGCACCGACCTTGTCGACCGAATGGAGGACGGCAGCGAAATTAAAAAAGATTCCGAAGCTCACAAAAAACGAATCGGCACCATTCATATAGTTCGTGATACAAAACCAAAGGATCTTCACGTTTTTCTTCGTGGGAATACCGAAACAAAAGGGGATCTGGTAAAGCGACGCTTTCTGAAGGTACTCACCCAAAACGAACCAAAGTCGTTTACACAAGGCAGCGGTCGCCTCGAACTTGCGGAGGCGATCGCTGATCCCAACAACCCTCTGACTGCCCGAGTGATTGTCAATCGCGTTTGGTCGATTTTCTTCGGTCGCGGCCTCGTTGCCACGCCGAGCAATTTTGGTCAGTTAGGCTCCCTGCCGAGCCATTCGGAACTGCTGGACGATTTGGCAGTGCGGTTCATGGAAAACAATTGGTCGATCAAATGGCTCGTTCGAGAACTGGTGCTTTCCTCAACATACCAACAAAATTCACAAATAATTTCACGAAATGAACTGATCGACCCGACAAACATATACCTTTGGAGAATGAATCGCCGACGGCTTAGTGTCGAGCAATGGCGCGATTCAATCCTTGCTGCATCCGACAACCTCGATCGACGCGGCGGTGAGTCGCTTGAATTGACCGATGCAAAAAATGTCCGTCGAACCATTTACGGACGTATCAGCCGAAAAAAACTTAGCGATATACTGATACAGTTCGATTACCCTGATGCCAACGTCCACTCAGCCAAGCGTTCCGACACTACGACCGCGATTCAAAAGCTGTTTATAATAAACAGCAGCTTCATGGTCGAGCAGGCCAAGGGTTTGGCCAAGCGGATCACCGGCGACTCGTCAGCTACGGATTTAACTCATATCCAAAGCACTTATGCCCTGCTTTACAACCGCCAACCGACACGCGAGGAAACAGACCTCGGACTTGCGTTTCTTCGCCTGCCAACGGAAGGTAAACTCACCCGATGGGAACAGTACTCACATGCACTGTTGGCCGCCAACGAAATGATGTTTGTTGATTAAATTCATGAACAGACTTTTCAAAACAGAAATCAATCGGCGTGAAATGCTCAAGCGGATCACAGCTGGTTTCGGCTACATCGGCTTGGCCGGCTTACTTGGCCAACCGGCTCGAGCCGGCACACCCAAGCTTGGCCCACATTTTGCGCCCAAGGCCAAGCGGGTGATTTTTTTGTTCATGAACGGCGGACCGTCGCACGTTGACACGTTCGACCCGAAGCCTGCGCTGAAGAAACACGAGAATACGCAGCCGACCGGCAAGATTTACAAAAAACCCAATACTACTGGTTTTATGCCGTCGCCGTTCAAATTTGCCAGGCATGGGCAGAGCGGCATTGAAGTCAGCGAAACGCTTCCGCATATCAGCCAGGTAATCGACGAGTGCTGTATCATCCGTTCGATGTACACCGATATCCCAAACCATGAGCCCGCGTTGCTGCAAATGCACACCGGCAACGTGCAGCCCATTCGCCCGTCGATCGGTTCGTGGCTGCAGTATGGCTTGGGATCCGAGAACGAAAATCTACCAGGCTATGTTGTGCTTCGTCCAACCAACAAAATCGTCGTTGGGCCGGCGTTATGGAGTAGTAGTTTCCTGCCCGCGGAACATCAAGCCGCGAGCGTCATTACCGCCGACATGAAGGTCGATAAACTCGTAGCCAACGTTCGCAACCCCAACATCACCCATAAGGAACAGCGCCAACAGCTCGATCTCCTTGGCCAGCTCAATCGTTTGCACTTGGCCAAGCGCGATAACGATCTGGAACTCAACGCGCAGATCAAGGCAATGGAAACAGCCTACCGCATGCAGTTTGAGGCGATGGACAGTTTTGATATTGAAAAGGAGAATCCTGCAACTCGGGACAAATACGGCCACACCCCGTTCGCCAACTCCTGCCTACTGGCCCGACGCCTGGTCGAAAGCGGCGTGCGCTATGTTGGAGTCTATTATGTGAATAACGGCAACCAGCCCTGGGACACGCACAAAAAACACAACGAAAATCACCTTAAACTCTGCCAGGACAGCGACAAGGCAACCGCCGCATTAATTTCCGATCTCAAAGAGCGTGGCCTGCTTGACGACACGATGGTGATTTGGGGCGGTGAATTTGGCCGGACACCGTACGCGCAAAACAACAAGTCCGGAGCCGGACGCGATCATCATAACACAGCGTTCTCGATGCTACTGGCCGGCGGTGGTGTGAAAGGCGGCTTCACCTATGGGAGCAGTGACGAGTTTGGAATGCGCGCGCAGGAAAAGCCCATGCACGTCCACGATTTCCATGCCACAATCCTGCACCTGATGGGGCTGGATCACGAAAGATTGACATACCGCTGGAGTGGCAGAGACTTCCGGTTGACCGACATCCATGGCAATGTCGCCCACGACATCATCGCCTAACCATTGAAGATCATGAAAACCAAGCAGAACGGATTTACACTCATTGAGCTTTTGGTCGTAATCGCCATCATCGCCATCCTGGCCAGCCTGCTGCTTCCCGCCCTGGGCAGGGCCAAGAGCAAAGCCCGGCAAACGGTCTGCATGAGCAACCAAAAGCAGCTTGGCCTCTCCACGGCAATGTACGTGGAGGATTTTGATGGCAAGTTCCCCATCTCCATAACACCGCACACCGTACAGAACCATGCGAACTGGCTTGTTAGCATGCACGATGCAGGATACCTCAGCACCATGGATCTATTCACCGATCCCGCGGATGTCGAAGGCCCGTATAATATTTTAACACTCAGAAAACGGAGAATCCTTCTTGATAAAAGAAGCCGTGACATTGTCTTCTCTTATGGAGCCAACGAGCAAATGATCGGCCCGTCCGATCAACGGTATAAAAAAATCAGTCAAGTCCCCGAGCCGGATAAGATCTTCTTTTTTGGCTGTGCCACCTACATGGTTGTTCCGCATTGGGACCATGAGCGAGTCTATAACGCCAGCGGCCCGCACCAACCAAGCTCATCCGCAAATCCACCGAACGAGCTGTACGCCCGCCATAACTCAGGAAAAAACAACCGAGCCAAAGAGAAGAGCAAAGGTGGCAGCAATATCACCTACACCGATCTTCACTACGAATACAAAAACCAATACTTCATCGACAAAAAACTGTGGTGGTACAAGAACCACAAGCCGCTCTAGCTTGACCGGGCCCAACCGATTGACTTTTGCAACGCAAGAGCCCATTCTCGCGTCTTCCGCGACTTTCACTTTATGAACAGGCAACACGTTTCCAGGCGACAATTCATTAACACCACCCTGACCACGGCCGCAGTCGCAGGTGCCACCTGGTTTGATATCCCCGAAATCCTCGCCGCCAGCGGGAAGAAGGCCGCGCTCAATAAGTACGGTGGCTTCCCGATGGGCATCCAGAGCTACTCCCTACGGAGCTTCGGCGTGGATGGCGCAATCGAGCAGACCCACAGGCTTGGCCTGCATTTCATCGAGTTTTTCGGCGCTCATTTCCCGATCACGAAAGACAAAATCAAGATCGACGAAATGAACAAAAAGTTGGCCAAGTACGACATGACCATCAGCGCTCACGGTGTCAACGGTTTCGGGGCCGACCACGACAAAAATGAAGTGGTATTCCAATTTGCAAAGATGGCTGGCATCAAGAATATATCGGCCAACCCCAGGCCGAACTCGTTCGACAGCCTCGACAAGCTCGTGGCAAAGTACGACATCCGCATCGCCATTCACAACCACGGCCCGGGCGCGCTTTATGACAAGATCGACGACGGACTCAAGGCAGTGAAGGGCCACGACAAGCGCATCGGTTTCTGTGCCGACTTGGGCCACTACATCCGCTCGTCCGAAGATTCTGTCGAGGTGATCCACAAGCTCGGCGATCGACTGTACGGCATCCACCTCAAGGATTTTGCGGAGCAAAAGAAAAAGACGCACGGCGTCATCCTCGGCAAGGGCCACCTCGACATGCCGGGTGTGTTCAAGGCGCTTCGCAAGGTCAAGTTTCCCGCCGACGGCGCGCTGAGTCTCGAGTACGAGGAATCACCGAACGACCACCCCAAGCTGCTCGCCGACATCCGCGAGTGCCTGGCGATTGCCGCCGATGCCGCACAAAAAGCCAAGCGCGGCTGATCTGCCAGCCGGCGGCTTCCTTCCGTGACTTGAGGCTCAACCCGCTTGGCCAAGCGCTTGGTTTTTGCAGGGGATAAAAAAAGACCACACCGAACGGGGCGGTCCACTTTGAATTTCAGGCAGCGTGCAGTGCCCCTTACCCGGGGCGAACCACTGCCGGGAGGAATTGAGCGTCAAAACTGGGCCTCGATGCCGGCGAGGAACGACTGAGGCATGCCGGGGCGCGCACCCTGCGGCAAACGGCCGACGACGTACTGTTCATCGAACAAGTTTCGCGCGGTGGCGAACACCTTGGTGTTGTCGGTGAGTTGGTATTGCACCGTGAGGTCGGCGATGAAGTAGCCTGGCACTTCGCCGTAGCGTGAGTCGTACGCGCCGGAATGATTGTACGGGCCGGAACCGTTCGCTCCCGAGGCATTCGTATCCCCCACGTAGGTGCCATCCAAGGCGATGCGGTATTTGCCGGCATCCAAACCAACACCAACGTGAAACTGCACTTCCGGGACATACGGCACCGTATTGCCCGGCCGCGCCCCGCTGAAGATGCTCTCGCCGTCCGCCGAGCTCGCGCCGCTCTCAAACTCCGCCTTGGTCAGCGTGATGCCGAAGGTCACCGGCAGGCTGTAGCCCGCGCCGTTGGCCGCACCGAAGTCGTAGCCAAGCTGGAGTTCCAATCCCAGTGCGCTGATCTCGCCGTCGTTCGGGCCATCATCGATCACGACGGTTTCGCCGCCTTCAAACTCCTCGAAGCCGGTGCCCAGGTTGTCCGGCACGATGAAGTCCGACAGGTCGGAGTAAAAAATCGCACCGGTGGCGATGAACGCCTCGTTTTGGTAGCGGGCACCCAACTCGTAACTAACAGAGCTTTCCTCCTTGAGCGACTCGCCGCTGCGAATGTAGGAACGCGGCCCCGGCAACGATGCCCCGCGATAGACACCCGCGAACAGGTTCAGGCTGTCCTGCAAATCATACGAGAGACCCAAGCCACCGGTCACGACGTCGAGATCGCCCCTGCCCGCCGCAGGAGACTTGTCAGACGTGCGGGTGTTTTGATCGTAGGAATAGTCCAGAGACTCGTAGCGGATGCCGGGAGTGACTATGAGTTTGTCTTTAATCGCAATTCGATCCTCGAGGTACAACGACCACGCCTCGGTGTTTTGGCGGCGATCTCCGGCCTTGCCACTTGGGGCGTCCGGACCGGCGGTGGACAGGTTGCCGTTGGCGTCCTGCGTGTAGTGCTGAAACCACTGCAGGCGATTGACTTCATCCTCGTGATAGCGCACGCCAAACTTGATTTGGTTGTCCAGCGAGCCCAGCGCCAGGTCGTACGTCAACACCGACTCAACGCCCTTCGATGTGTAGTCACGATTATTCGCCTTGTTGCGCAACTCACCGGCGGCCTGACCCTTGACCACTGCAAGAAAACTTGGGTCGTCCCACTCTTTATATGCCGGCTTGCCGTTGACTTTGTCCAACTTGAACCAGTTACGGTGGAAGTTGTTGAAATAAGCCGTGGTTTTCAGTGAAGCGTTGCCGCTCAACTCGGCAAAGTGACGCAGATACCCCCGTGAAGCGTAGGTGTTGATCCTGTCGTTGCGGGTCGCAGCGTAGCGGGTGTAAGGGTTGGCCCCGAAATCCTCATCAGTGATTCCGAGGTAAGTTTCGTTGGCGTCAAAATCAGTGCTGCTCAACTTCAACTCGATCGATTGATAGTTCGCCGTGTTTGGCTCCCACGACAGCTTGAACATCGGCTCGCTCCGGGTAAAACCAGTTTCGCCGGCCGCCCCCTGCAACTCCTTGAAGCCGTCGGTCGTGCGGTAGTACCCCTCAACAAGGTAACCGATGCGGCCGATGTCCGTGTCCTGTTTACCGCCGTGATAAATGTGCGCGACCATCTCGTCAAAGCTGCCGTAGTAAACCTTGGAGTACGTGGTGAGCTCCTCCGGAATTGCGGTGGAAAGGTAATTGATCGCGCCGCCCGTGGTGTGCGGCCCGTACTTCACTTGGCTGGAACCCTTGATGACCTCCAAGCCGCTCATCCGCTCTAGGGTTGGGCTGTAGTAAGCCGACGGCGCAGAGTACGGGGCCGGGGCCGCGAGGATGCCGTCCTCCATGATGGTAACCTTGGAACTGCGGCCCATGTCGATTCCGCGCAGACTGATGTTCGGAAAATTGCCGTAACCATCCTCAGGGCGAACGTAAACCCCCGGAACACGGCGCAACGCTGAGTTAATGTCACTGATGGAGTGAACACGAAGATCGTCGATGTCCAAATACGTCGCCGATCCGGTAATCAAGTTAACACCCTCCTTGGAGCCAACGATCGCGCCGCTGACCAACACCGGATCCAACTCATCAGCTGCATCGGAAGCGTCTTGAGCAACCGCAGAAACCACCCCGAACGAACAGGCACCCGCAAAAAGAGCGCGAACTGATTTTTTGATTTTGAGACTCTTTCTCATCTAATTCTGCTTATAAAAGCCGCCATGTTGGCGGCTCGGTGCAGATAATGAGATTCAATCGCAAATAAGTCAACCGTTCTCTCTATGTTTTTTTGAGATAACCTGTTTTTGAGCAAGAATGTTCAGTTTTCGGGGTTGTGTTTTTTGATTTCGCCCGACGTGAGGGCTCGATTGAAGTACGCGATCTCGTCCAACTTGCCGACGAAATCAATCAAACCATCATCCGACCCTCCAAAGACGAGTTTCATTTTGGGTGCCGACTCGTTGCGATTCGGCTCCCATTTTTCGTCAAGATGCTTCACCCCGTTAACCCAGAGTTGATAATTTCCGGGACGGCCAACCACGACAACGTGATGCCATTTTCTAGGCGAAACAGCGGCCCTCCCCACTCGACCGGGAACGATCGTCAAAACAGGTTCCTCGACATTGGTTACCCCGAATATCCGCAAATGCAGCCCGGCAAACTCAGCCACGAAACTGTCCCGGCCGCGCGGGGATTTGATCGCGCCGTTCCAGAGCCAAAACTCGATAGTGAACGAACTTGTTTTCGGCACATCGACGACGACACGGCCTCCGGCAAAGTGCGCCGCGCGCGAAGTGGTAATGGCCTCGTTCGAGTGACGATAGCCCGACAAGTGAAACGCGACCCCCGATTTATACTCGGCATCGTTCCCGTTGCCGGTTGTATCGGTGGCGGTCGGGCCGGCCTGTTCACCCAAGCGCCAATAAGCGGTCGGCTTCGACGCCATCACCGCCTTGGCATACGGCGACATCGGCTCGACGTATTTTTTGCGCGCTTGGCCGGAGGCTTGCTCAAGCAGGCGGGTGGTCTCCTCGACGATGCGCGGTTCGGCGTTGACCTCGAGCCCGGCGGTGCGCGCTGGCCAAGTGGTGTAGCCACCGAGCGTGTGCTGTTCCGGCGGCGGGATGTAGCCGCTCGCGCCATTGGCCAGGCTGATGTTGAACGTCAGTGGCAGCGGGCTGGCCGACTTGAGCTTGAGGCCGGTCAACGCGTAAACCTCGCATGGGACCGCCGTGATGCCGAGGCCGCCGATGCGGATCGCCTGCAGCGGCACTTCCTCCACCGGGTTTTCGTGTATCCAAACCGCCTGCTCGGCGTAAACCTCGGGGCGGTTGCGGGGCCGCTGGCCGTTCATCTTTGCGAGCATGTCGCGGGCCCACTTGAGGCGAACAGCGTCCGGGGTGCGCCGGAAAAATTCCGGCCGCGACTCGGCCATGCCCAGCGGCACTTCCTCCGAGTGCTCGAGCTTGGCCAAGCGCTTGGCCACCATATCCACCAGTTGGCCGGTGTATTCCTGCATCGACCAGGTGCGGCGCTTGTCGCGGCTGTAATCGCCCCACCACGAGTCGCCGCTCGTGCCCTGCGACATGATGCCGACGAACGACTCGTCGCCCGGCGCCAGCCGCTTGGCGATCCTCTCCGAGAAGAGTCCGGCGTAATCAGCCGACACCCCCGGGTGGCCGCCGAAGTAATGCATCGAGAAATTGGCCAAGAGCGACAGCGGCTTTCCGTCGGCAGTTTGCACGCTCAGGAAACTCAGCCACGGATCGGTCGGTCCGGTCGGGCCGACGGCATTTTTGTTGCCGTGGCCGGGGTGCATGTTCGCACGCACGGTCTTTTCGCCAAACGGATCGACCAATTCGTTCCCCTTCAAAAACGACCAGCGGCGGCAGGCGGTAAACTCGGCGGCGTCCACCCTGCCCCACGCCGCCTTGGCCGGTTGCAGGTTGGCGTTGGCCTGCACAATCGCCTCGACCAGTTTGCCCGGGAGGAACGCGCGGTAGCGGGGATCGACCCGGCTGCCGAGGCAGTAGCTCATCGAACTGGGCGCGCTATGGCAGTGCGTGGCGGAAATGAGGATGCGATCGAGCGGGATTCCAGTTTTGTCGGAGGCCAGGCGCTTGGCCTCGTCGCACAAGTCGCGCGGCAACATGCAACTGTCGACCACCACGATGGCCAGGCGCGTCACGCGGTCGTCAAGCACGAGACAGCGCGCGTGCAGCGGGTCGACAACTTTGCTGTCGCTCGCCTCAATGAAGCCGCCGTTTCGAATCACCGGCAGCGTCTGCGGCGTGACGTCCACCTTGGCCGCGCCGGCACGCAACTCTGCTCGCACTTCGGCGGGAAACAGGCCAGCAACCAGCAACAAGGCAAAAAGAAAAAAGTGTTTCGTCATATCAGATTGGATTGCCGATGAAAGCCAGCAGGTTGGCCATCTCATCAAGGCTCAAGCCGCTCTCCAAGCCTTCCGGCATGAGCGAGCGGCCGGCGGCTTTCAACTCGGCGATGTCCGCCCGAAGGATGGTCTGTGGTTTGCCATCGACGCCGCGGAGCGTGAAGCCGTTGGCCGTCTCGTCGGCGATCATCCCGGCCAACGTGCTGCCGCTTTTGAGACGCACCAAAAAGGCGGTGTATTGCTCGGACACTTCGCGATTGGGATCGATGGTGCCAATGAGCAGCGTCTGCGGCGTCTTGTCCGTCAAAGCCGCCAAGTCAGGGCCGACCGCGTTGCCAATGCCACCCAGTTTATGGCACGCAGAACAGCGGGCCTGAAAAATCGCACGCCCGTCGGCAGAGGTTCCCTTGAGTGCTGCGGCTTGCGCAAATTGTTTCAAGACGTCAGACCGGTTCGTCGCCACGGCTGGTTGTGGTTTGTTGGATTCAGCTTCCGTGATGATTTCCGGCTTGGCCCCGATTCGCGTGGCGATCTGCTGAATCTGCTTCGCCACTGCCTCGGGGATGGACGACGAGCTAAGCGCCGTTTTTTGGATCGCGGCAAAGTGCGGCAGACTGGAACTCAGGATCGCCGCGGCCAAATACGGGTCGGCGGCATCACGGAGCAGCAGCTTGGCCAAGGTTTTACCGGCCTTGGGTTGGGTCGCTTGGCCAAGAGAATAGGCGAGTTGTTGGCGGACAAATGAGTCGGGGTCGTCGGCTCGCATGGCCAAGTGCTCGACCCAATCCGGATCACCGGCAACCAAGGCTTCCCCCAGCCGGATGGCGTGCCGCCGAACCGCCGGGTGGGTATCGTCCAACGCCGACACAACATCGCGCTTGGCCAAGCGGCCCAATTCCGCCAACGCCGCCATGGCTTGAACGCGCGTTTGCGGCCGGCTGCCGGTACGAACCAAGCGACGCAAACCGGGAACAGCCGCCTCGTCCGCTGACCAAACGATCTGCTGGTGCGCCAGTTCGCGGAGCGTGCCGTTGGGCGACTCCAGCGCCTTGGCCAAGCCGGCTCCGCTGCGCTGGGTGAGGTCGGGAACGGGCCGGGCCTTCTTGCCGCCCGGCAGCACGCGATAAATGCGACCGCGATCGCTCCCAGCACGGACGTCGATTTGGGCCAAGCGCCTTGGCTGAATCCAGCGCGGGTGCTCGACGAGAAATCGATACATGTCCACCACCCAGAGTCCGCCGTCAGGCCCGGTGCGGATCTCTGCGGGACGAAACCAATTGTCGGTGGAGGCGAGAAATTCCGGCGCAGTTTTCCCCTCCGGCCGATGAGCGGAAAAGGTGACGCCTCTCGGCCGCAACTTGAGCCGCCGAACGAGATTGTGCACCGGCTCGCAGACGAAGGCGTCGCCGTAAAAAGCCTCGCCCAACAGCGTGTCGCGATACAGGCCCAAGCCGCAGCCGGAGGTCACGCGGTTAATGTGGCTCGGATCATTGAAACGCTCGAGCGGTCGGCTGATCGGGAACACCCGGTTGGCATCGGCGTAAGTGGCCGCGGCCGCGCCCGGGCTGGGCGGCGAAAAGTGGGGGTTGCGTCGCACGTAATGGTCGGTCAGCGGATAGTGCCGCAGCAGTGTCCCGTTGTCGCAGCCGAACCAGTTGCCCCAGTCGTCGCGCACGCGGCCGTGCTGCGTCAACCCGGCCAGTGTCTCAAAGGCACCGGTGTCGGGGTTCAGCCGGAAATCCCGCCCGCGAATGTCCACCGGCTCGCCCCCGGCGAAGCTGGCGATGCGGCCGCCGATCAATCCGTTCGCGCCATGCACCCAGCCGTCGAGGCCGTAGGTGAGGCTATTCACCCGCGCCTGATAGTTGGTGGTGGCGAAACCAGAAAACAACGTGCGCCGGATGTCCGCGCGCCCGTCGCCGTCGGTGTCCTCGGCGTAAAGGATGTCCGGCGCGGCGCAGATCAAGACGCCTTTCCGCCAAGCAGTGACGCCGGACGGGAACGGCAAGCCGTCGAGGAACACCGTCCGCTTGTCGGGGAACCCATCGCGGTCGATGTCCTCCAAAAAAACGATCCGGCCGCCCGGCTCGTAGCCGCCACGGAGGCCAAGCGGATAATCGTGCATCTCGACGACCCACGTTTTGCCGTCCGGGCCGAAGTTGATCGAGACCGGGTCGATGACCAGCGGCTCGGCGGCGACCAGTTCAATCCGAAGGCCGGGGCTGACGCGAATCGACCGCAGCGACGCCTCGGGCGATTTTGGCTGGGTGCCTTCGGTGCCCTGTTTTTGCCGAAATGTCCCGGGCAGTTGCCGATGAATCTCGCCGACGATTTTATCCTCCAAGCCAACGGCCAGTTTCGTCGGGCGATCGTAATAGACCATCGCTCCTGCGCCCTCATAGCCACCCTCCCTCAGGATGCGCTCGGACGGGATGTAGCACGGCGCGTCGTTGGCATAGGCGTTGATCCAAATCCGGTCGCGGTCGAATTCCCGCTTGAGGCGCAGCGAGTAATCGACCACCACTTCGCCCGGCAAAAACACCATCGCCAGCTCGTCGCCGAAGTGCCAGGTCTGGATGGGATAATCGAGGCGGGTTTGCAGCGCCTCGCTACGGGCCAGACGCGCGAGCTGCACCCGGGCGTGATAGCCGACCGCGTCGGAGCGCTTGGCCAAGCGCTCCCACTCGGCCTTGGCCGGCGGCGTGCCGAACGCGAGGGTCACTTGGCGAAGCGTGGTTTTCAACCTGCCGGTGATCGGCGTCATCCGGCCCTTGAGTCGGCGACCGATTTCGTCGGCGATTTGCCGGCCCTGCGCCGAGGCGGCCTCGGTGTTGTCGCCCGTGACGCCGGAGTCGGGATTTTGATCCGCGCCGCAGCCGATGGAAACCAAGGCCACCGCGCCGGGATGATTTTTCTGCAGCCACTCCTGCGCGTAACCGGCCCAGTCGCCGCTAACCTTGTTGTTCGAGAGCGTCACACAATGGCAGGCGTAGCTGGTGTAGATCGCGCGAATGTCGCCCTTGGCCGTGCGGGCGATGAAGACCGGCAAATCGTGATCGACCGGGCCGCCTTTTGTGCGGCGGTTTTTGGCAAAGCCAACCTTGCCCGCGCGGCCAGGACTCCACTCGAGTCGGCCCGGCTGCAGGTCGCTCAGCGCCTCGAGCGCGGCCTGCTCGATCCAGCCGGTTAACTGCTCCGTGTAACGGTCGATGCGCTGCTGATGCGCCGCGGGGATCGGCTGGCCAAACAATGTCGGTGCAACGTCCGAGAGCATCGGCGCGGTGTGCGTGTGCGTGGCGGTGACGGCGAAGCGCTCAGAGGCGAGGCCGGTTTTCGCGTGCAGCCGCTTGGCCACGGTCTGCACCATCGGCCACGGCACGCCAAGGTTGTCCACAGTGACAAGCACCGCCGGGCCGTCCTGGCCGTCGTCGATCGCCAGCGCCTTGGCCCAGATTTTTTGGGTGACACCCTCCGACTCGGCCCGGCGAAAGCCGAAGCCGCTCAACCGCACAGGGAACCCTGGCGTGACATCGACCGCCGCCGCCCCCACCCTCGGCTCCGCCCGCACACCGGCCGGCGATAATGATGCGATGGATAGTGCAGCGATGAAAAACAGCGGTTTCATAATCGGCATCCTGGCAGGTGCCGAGTATGGATACCGACCGGCGCTTGGCCAAGCGAGGATTATTTGGCAACCACCCATTTTGGGATTGACCGCAGCCAAGCGACCGGACTACTGTAACCGCGCTTTCCACTTGTGGATTAAACCAAAAACAAACCAGAGATATGAGTGATAAAATCGTCCCCCTAATTAGTTCCGGAACCAAGGGCCCGCTGGGTGTGCTGCACCTGCCCCGCCTTTGGCAAAAAGTTTCCCTCGAGGCAGCCGGCAAAATCGCCGACGGCTACCCGGGAATTGGCGACGGCTACGACACAATGGTGATCAACGGCCTCGGCCTTAAAGCCGACGCGGTTCGCGCCTACATCACCAATGACAAGCCGACTTACCCGCAGTTCGAGGCGTGGATACAGGCTCAAGAGGGTGCCACGCTGGGTGCCGACGCCATCGGTGCGCTGAACGACTCGATCGTGGGCTACAACCACGACGACGAAACCCGCCAAGGCATCCTGAGCGCCAACGGCCTGCCGGACGGCGACCCGAAGGACGCCATCAATCTCAACAACCTCGACGACTGGCTGGAATTCCACACCGCCGAGATCGCTTGATTTCAAGCACTTTCCCCCAAATCGCAGCCGAACTTGGCTGCGGTTTTTTTGTGTCCACACGCAGCTTGGCCAAGAGCAAAAATATGGGTTGTGTCGCGGTGTCCCGGTGAGTAAGTTGCCCGCGTTCCCAGCCAAGCTTGGCCAGAACAATGCAACCTAAAAACCAAGCAATTATGAGTAACATCAAACAAACCATCATGGCTGCAGCCGTTGCTGTGGCATTCGTCACGACCGCACAGGCGGACGGCCTGTCCGATTCACTGCCACTTGGCAAAAGCCTGGCGGCCGGTCAAGAACTCCCTCTGCCGCTCGGCATCAGCGCCAACGTATTTTTCCTGGAACAGAATATGGAGGCTCAGTCGATTGCGATCAACTTACCGGACAACTTGGTCCCAGGTTTACCGCCCGGTCTGGATCTGCCGGCCAAGGCGACTAAACTCGAGAGCCGTGCCACCAGCACCACAGCCAAGATTGACGCCTGGGTGTTGCCTTTCCTGAACGTGTACGGCGTCGCTGGCTATGTGGACGGCGAAACTTCAGCCAGTGGGTTTTCTCTTCAACCACTTACATCACCACCAATCCCAGCAGCTAATTTAGCTGCGATAAATGCAGGAATTGCTGGATTAGCCCCTCATTTACCCAACTCCTTCTCCATCGCCTACAGCGGCCCAGTCTACGGTGTCGGCGTTACCTTGGCGGCAGGTTACAACCAATTCTTTGCCTCGGTAGACGCAAACTACACCGAGTCTGATCTTGATATTGGCGACTCCACCATCGAGGTATTCGTTATTTCTCCACGTGTTGGCATCACCGGTGAGCTCGGTGGACTTAACGGCTCTCTCTACGTCGGGGCCATGTATCAGGACATCGATGAGAACCAAAACGGCACTGTCAACTTCCCGATTGGAGTTGACCCGGTACCGGTCGGTTATAAGGTCGTTTCGCAAGCCGAGGAACAGTGGAACTACCTCGTCGGCGCAAACCTCAAGGCCAGCGGAAGCTGGAACTACGGCATCGAGGTCGGCTTCTCCAAGCGCACGCACGTGATGGCCACGCTCAACTACCGCTTCTGAGCCAGGCGCAAAACAAACTCTCGAGGACGGGCCAAACGCCCGTCCTTTTTTGTGCCGCTTGGCCAGCCGAACGCTCTTGCCTCCGCCGCCGGTTGGCTTCATAAACCGCCAGTACCATGAAAGCAGTTGCAACACTCTCCCTCTCCTTTCTCGGCTGGGCCGCGCTTGGCCAAGCCGCCGACCTGCCCAAGTTCCGGCACGTCACCATCGACGCCTACATCAAGATCGGCTACGGCACCGCCATCGCCGACATGAACGGCGACAAAAAACCGGACATCATCCTGTGCGACGCCCGCAACATCGCCTGGTACGAAAACCCGTCCTGGAAAAAACACATCATCGTCGAGAACCTCACCCCGCGTGACCACGTCTGCATCGCCGTGCGCGACATCGACGGCGACGGCAAGGCCGAGATCGCCGCCGGTGCTCAATGGAACCCCGGCGAAACCATCGACACCGCCAAATCCGGCGCCGTATTTTATCTTATCCCACCGGCCGACCGAACGCAAAAATGGACTCCGGTTCAACTCGAGCACGAGCCGACCACCCACCGCATGCGCTGGTTTGCCACACCCACCGGAAAGTTCGACCTCGTCGTGCTGCCGCTGCACGGCCGCGGCAACAAGGGCGGCAAAGGCGACGGCGTCCGCACCCTCGCCTACCACAAGCCAAGTGACGCCGAGGCCAAGTGGAGCACCACCGTCATCGATGACCGCATGCACATGAGC
>Ga0208879_1000493_pt1 | contig 40834 bp, 30 predicted proteins | sample Knorr_S15_td_Bot_FD_185605 | JGI IMG/M metagenome (GOLD analysis project Ga0208879, IMG submission 185605) | Marine microbial communities from Southern Atlantic Ocean transect - Knorr_S15_td_Bottom_ad_5009_LV_A (SPAdes) (version 2) | ecosystem: Environmental > Aquatic > Marine > Oceanic | place... | reverse complement strand
ATCGAATTGTCGAGCGGGCATTAAGGCACTCGCCTCTTTAGCCATTTGGCTCAACGGTTGTACAGACATTTGGCCAGTCGACTGAGCCACAATGTTCACTTCATGGCGACGTGCGAGACTGCGGCGAGCGTTACTCGCTACGTTATGAGCAATTCTATATAACCAAGTTGAAAAGCGAGCGCCAGGTTGATATCGTTTGCGCGCTCGATAGATACGCAAGAAGACTTCCTGTGCCAAATCCTCAGCCTGTCCTTGACGCCCCACCGTATTTTCAAATACCGAAATCAGACGCACTTGATACCGTGATACCAATTCCTCAAAAGCAGCAGCATTATCATCGCGCACTTCTAACATCAACCGCACATCTGGGTCGAGTTGAGCATAATCAATAATGGCTGAGTCTGATGGTTTCAAACTATAATTTCAAAATTTTCAGGGCAACATAAAAGAACAAATAAATGTCTGAACGACCAACTGGTATAGCTACTGCACTTATCCAATCATATGTTAAGCCTGTTGGTTAAACCAGTTCATCATCCTCTGAGTTTTGCGCTCGTTGTTGTTCCTCGATATAATTTTTCCGCATTTGTGAGTATTCTTCGGCAGATGGCAACACAGACGCTGTTTTACCCTGTTGTACCGCATTATCAAACATTTTCTCTAAAAAGGGACGACACCACCCGCAACCCGTTCCAGCACCCGAACAATCACTAATTTGAGAGGCTCGAACCGGCCTTTCAATGCGAATAAAACTCGCAACCTTTCTACGTGATACGTGAAAACAAAGGCAAAGTTCATCATCATCTTGCATTGCAAATCTCCTTAAGGATGCTACCCACCATAGCCTTGAGCAATCGACAGGCCAATATTACAGGCTAGTAAGTATTGCGCCAAATCTAGAGACTCTGTTACCATATGTACATTGGCTTGCCCACAACCCAGCGACACCGTTGGAATCCCATGTTCTGTGATCCAATTCGCATCTACGCCGCCATCTGCAATTGCAGATATCGGCGTAGCACCTTGGGCGCAAATCACCGACTCGGCAATTTTCACACACGGTTCCGTCGGCTTTAAGCAAAACGATTCGTAATCCAAATGGCCAGTAATCGAGACCGCACCCATTTGCCCCTGCTCATTCTTCACTTGCTTTACAGCTCGCTTGAAGGCCTTTTCAATTTCCCGCACTATACGTTCTCGAAAAGGACGATTGTGGCTACGTGCCTCCACTCGTACAAACACCTGGTCCGTGACGACATTGGTCGCTTCACCCCCTCGAATGACTCCCACGTTAGATGTACCACAACGCTTCCCTTTGCATATTGAACCGTGCCAGCCGTTTACCTGTAAATCAGCGATCGCCACAGCAGCAATTGCAATCGCACTGACTCCGCGTTCAGGGCACACGCCAGCATGGGCAGCAATGCCGCTAACGTCGATGACCATTCGATAGCCACCGGTGGCGCCAATCGTCATTTTAGCGGGTTGGCCTCCGTCCCAGTTAAAAGCCACTCTGGGTTTTCCAAACAAACTCGTGGTAGCAAACCGCGATCCTTGCAATCCCACCTCCTCTTGAACAAACCACACAAATGTTAATGGCGGATGGGGCAAACCCTGTTTGAGTAATTCAATCGCAGTAGATAATATGACGCCACAGCCAGCTCGATTATCAGCGCCCAAGCCAGTGTGCGAGTCAAGCGAAGTAACTTTCTGACCCTTTCGCTGTGGACGACTACCAACACAAATTGGAACGGTATCCAGATGAGCGCTAAGCATGCGGTGGGCGGCAGACACTCCGGTAGTACCTGCCCGAGGTAACGTACCTGACATGCGATAGATCAAGTTGCCAACCTCACCTTTAATCCGCGTACGACGGTGGGCGCTGTCAAATCGAATCGCCGCAGCCTTAGCACCCGCAGCCAACAATGAACTGCGAATATATTCTGCAATCCCAGCTTCTTGACCACTGCCTCCAGGAATCGCCATCATCTCGATAACTTGACTATATAGTGCTTCGCGTTCTTTCGCGTTACGTTTGATTTTCGGAGTCTGTAAGGTTTGCAGCCGCACCACGTTTTTCTATTCCTTAAATTGGTTTACACTGAATACCGCTATTCGGGCATCAAGCATGGATGTTAATTGTTTACTTGTCTAGTAGATTGTAGCCTGAACCAACGAATGAACGAAACCGAGAGCCCTATGAGATTTTTTATCGCCGGAATAATGCAGGGTTCGTTAATACCTGCTGAGTTGCACGCTCAAAACTATCGCCGACAAATAAAACAACTGCTGTTGTCAACCTTTGACAAGGCCGACGTGTATGACCCCTTGGCCAACCATAATCAGTCGATTGATTATGATGACGACACCGGTAAGGATACCTTCTTTAATCATAATCGGATGTGTCGAGAAGTCGATTGTCTAGTCGCCTTTGCGCCGACCGCCTCAATGGGAACCGCGATTGAAATGTGGGAAGCATTTCGCAGCGGAAAAATAGTCATCACAATTAGTCCCATGGCGCATAATTGGGTAGTTAAATTTTGTAGCCATTTGATAATTGAATCCGTCGAACAATTTGAACAAGCGTTAAACGATGGTACGATTAAACAGCTTATCGACAACCACCCTCAATCTATCGATCCTCGCGTGCAGTAGTACGTTAAACCAATGCCTCATATTCTAGAATCACAATCTGCTCTTACAACTTGGCTCGCTGGCCAACAGGCACCAGCCTTTCGCGCCCAACAAATTCAGCGTTGGCTTTTTCAAAGCCGAGCCGCTGCATTCGCTGAGATGAGCGACCTACCGCAATCATTGCGAGAGAGCGCTGCTGCCGAATTCGATATTTGGACCACGACCACTGCCGCGCACCAGAAGTCAAAGGATGGAACAGAGAAACTACTGTTAAGTCTCAGCGATGGGAAAGCCGTCGAGTGTGTGCTGTTGCGTGATGCGGCGAGACGAACGATTTGCATCAGCAGCCAAGTCGGTTGCGCAATGGGGTGTGTTTTTTGTGCAAGTGGTCTCGACGGCGTCGATCGTAATCTGACAACTGGCGAAATCATCGAACAAATGCTCGTGCTACAACGCCTGTTACCTGAAGATGAACGGTTAAGTCATATCGTCGTGATGGGCATGGGGGAACCCTTAGCAAATCTAGACAATCTGCTGCCAGCCTTAGATGTCGCAACGAGTAAAGACGGGTTAGGGATCAGCGCCAGACGAATCACCATTTCCACCGTCGGACTGCCAACAGGCATCCATCAATTGGCCGAACTCAAGACCCGCTTTCAACTCGCCGTCTCGTTGCATGCCCCTAATGACGAATTACGTAACGAACTGGTCCCGGTTAATAAGAAAATCGGTATCCAAGCAATCCTTGCCGCAGCCGACCATTACTTCGATGTCTCATCACGACGCCTGACGTTCGAATACGTGTTGCTCGATCAAATCAATGACCAAATCGTTCATGCACAGCAACTTGTTCGCCTTCTTCAACACCGCAATGCACTACTGAATGTTATTCCGTACAATCAAGTCGCCGGACTACCGTACAAAAGACCATCGCAAAATTCAATCATGCGTTTTCGTGACATTCTTGAAGCTGGAAACATCAATGTCCAGTTTCGACAACTAAAGGGGAACGAAATTGATGCTGCCTGCGGTCAATTGCGTCGCAAATCCGTCGAAATTCAACAAATTGGCGACTAATTGTCCTGTTCACCGCCGTCACGGCTGTATTCGGTTTGCACTGAGTGATTGAATTTCACTATCATACGAGCAACATTTAGTGCGAATTCTGCCATTTCACCTCTAAACCGGTGAAATCACGCTACATTCGTACAATTCATTCAGCTCACGCGACTCCAACAGATTGCAGCAATTCCATGGCGAAAAAGAAGGTGACCAAGAAAAAACCAACGGCAGTAAAGAAAAAAGCCACCGCCAAGACTAAAGCGACTAAGAAGAAAGCCGCGCCGAAAAAGAAAACTACCAAAAAGCCTACCACTAAAAAGAAAGTCGCCAAAAAACCGGCGACTGAGAAAAAAACTGCTGCGGAAAAAACGTCCGCTAAAAAAGAAACTGTCACCAAAAAAGACGAGGCTGTTAAAGCAGCGCCTAAAAAGCGCCGACCACGAAAAAAGAAAACCTATACTCGTAAAACAGCTATCTGGAATATCTATTCGCCGACAATGAAAATCGTCGCGCAATTTGCTTTTCACGAGGAAAAAGAAGCGAAAGAGAAGCTTGCCAAACTCAACAAAAAAGGCAAAGCCAATCACTGCATGATCCGCAGCAAAATCGAAGAGGAAATCCCCATCGAAGAGATGCCGGTTAAATAGTAGCGACTCTTACTCGCTCTCTGGTACTTCAATAGCAAATAGGTGGGTCTTGTTAGCGATAAACAAGGTGCCGTTGGCAATAATCGGAGTGCTGTAAATTGAATTGCCCATATTGATCTCTTTAATCGGGTCGGTCGCATCTTTCGCTAAATCAAAAATAGCAATGTCGCCATCTTCGTCACCGATGAACACATGTCCATCAACGATCAAAGGTGAACCCCACGCGGCAGCAAACATATCATAGGTAAAATGAACTTCACCGGTTTGAGCATTCAAGCAATGAAACAGCCCGCTGAAATCTGAGATGTAGAGCAAGTCATTCTTAATCGCAACGGTCCCACAACTACGATGCATTTGTTCTTCGAAGCCGATCTCTCCATCCCCATCTCGATCAACTGCACTATAGTGCCAGATAACAGATGAATTGGGATTGTCACGCGCGATCTGTCCATCTTCTTCAACGACTGCCTGTAAACGCTGGTGATCAATTGTCTCACCACTAGCAACATCCACAGCCAATTCCGGACTGACATCACCTCGCTTATTTGCGTCGATACACCATAGGTGACCAACACCTTCGCCGTGCTCGGGATCCTGGCCAACCGCGATATAGACTTTATCGTCATATACAACCGGTGTAGCAATCAGATTGTTACGAGTCCCGCGACCACCAAGAATCCATTTACTGATTTTCGGGTTTGCATCAAACTTCCATAGCAACTCTCCAGCGCCGTCGTCGCCACCATTGGCTTTAAAACTGTATACCCAGCCGTCACCACCAGCAAAGATAACTTGAGCCACTCCATCTAACAACGCTACTGTCGGCGAAGACCATTGCCCGTGCAAAATCTGAGCTGCTGGAGAACCATCTTTCCACAATACTTCACCCGTGTTTTTATCCATGGCAATAAAGCTAGGTGCATCCGGTGAAGGCAGGTTAAGGTGCGATTCATCGAGTCCATTAGAGGTATTAACAAACAGGATATCTCCAAGTGCAGTGATCGAACAGTTACACATGTTGTGTTGCGAAACTTCTAATTCCGCCATCATGTTGTATTCCCACAGAGTGTCTGCTTCCGTTTTATCGGCGATCGTGACCACTTTAAACAAACTAAGTTTAGGACCAATAATTTGAGCGATCATCGTCCTTTCATTGCCATCCACGTTCGCCACAATGGTCCATTTTTTCCCTGCTGTGTCCGTGCTAACTGCTGCTTCAGCCGGCAATTCAAACCCGGCTTTAGCCACAGCTACTCGCACTACATCATCAACGGTCCCAGCATCTAGTGCTTTTACTGCCGGTGCTACCGTATCTATCGTGGCGTCTTCGTTGGAGCGAATATCAGCCAATCGCGCGCGTTCACCAACAATTTCACCATCATCGGTGCCGTCATAATATCCATCTAAATCGACGCAGACCACCTTTCCGCGACTAGACACAAACCACACACGGTCTCCTTCGACATACGACGCGCTGCAGATTCCTTGTAGTGGCCAGTCATGCACGCGGCCAGTCGATAATTTTTCGCTCGAATGTTGCCACAAAAACTCACCTGTTTTTTCGTCAAAGCACAATAACACACCCAAGTCGGTTTTGGCAGAATAGCGAGCAAGGTAACCTCCACTATTATTCGTGCCCACAAGAACCTTACCGCCGCTGACAACAGGGTTGCCGTACGTCTGACTTCCAACAGGTGCAACCCATTTGATATTCCTCTGATTTGCCCAAACACCTGTTTCGCGATTCAGTCGTCCAACACTCCAATCAATTGGAATACCCGTAGCTGTAGGCGTGTTATTGCGATATGACGTGCCACCCCATTGCGCCCAATCACCACCGTCGATAATAGGATTACCTTGATCATCAAGCTTAAATGCAAACAGGCTTTCTGGTCCATCAGGAGCAACTGTCGGCACAGCGGTAGGTGTATCCGTCGTTTCGTTTGTTTCGTTTAGGTTGGTGTTCATGTCGGCCGGAGGGATTTCGGAATTGCCCGATTGACTCGATGAACAGCCTGCAATGGCAGCGACCAGCACAAAACCCAAAAGGAAACAAAAACCTAATAACCCAGCAATTCGCAAATTTTTCATTACTCTATTCTCCGTTCCAAATTATGTTAGCAGTACGGTCCACACTTCCTCATGTGACGGAAGCGAGTCCCCACGTTATATTTTTGTCTTTTATTCGTCGGTACTATTTGCGGTTACAGAAATATTGTCTATGAATAATTCTGCGTCTTTCGCGTTCCCATACAAGCCTGGACTACCTCGGGTATTGGGCACTTCGTCGGTCGCTTCGAGCATCCACGCTGGCGGTTCTTCTTCTCCACGAACCCATACTTTGGCGCGCAAAACCGCGACACCATCTTCCACAGCGGCCTTGAATTTAACTGTATACCAAGTATTTTCTTTCCAGGTGAAATCGATACTTTTAGCCATGCGTTGCTGAGGCACCCAAGATCTGATTTGCAACTTTTGATTTTCACCTTGGAGATCAAGGGCGTAGCCCTGAGCAAGCAAACCTATATCCGGCATTTTGTTATTGGTGCGTGCGCCTTGCACGTCAGCGGTAATCGTGTAGTTGGATAAATCAGAATAACCCATCCAGCTACGACTTCGAGTTCCCTTGGGGATAGTGGTTATCTTCACCATGACATTGCTTCCATCCACTTCACGGACGATGTGACGATAACGTGCTCCTACCCATGAAACCGGTGGAGCAGACAATTCTTCGAAATCAAATTTCCAAGGCAACCCTGGTACAATTCGCACACGGGCAGTACCGATTAAATCTCCTGCGGTTACGGTGATATCAGTCGCAACATGTGCGACATCTGTCGCCGCCGTAAAAGTAGAGCCAGAAAATGTACCATGCTGTTCAGCGGTAAACGTCGCAGCATCCGCTTCGCCTAAAAGTTGACCGACAGCATTGTAAGTGCGAACTTTATATAGAATCTGTTCACCCGGTTTAACCAACGCATCAGCTGGGATAACTTGCAAATGAGCAACGGTTTTATCTTCTAGCGCCGCTTCCACGCCCTGAGGATTCCCAGCACCGATTGCAGATGTCTTCGATGTGTCTTCTAAACAGTACAATCCACCCGATGTTTGCAGATAGAGGCGCCCGTGAGAAACGATGGGCGAAGCATCCATACTTTCACTAGCAGGCAATCGGCCGTTGGCGATTTTTACTAAACCAGCATCCTCGTCGGTTTTCATAATTGCCCAGTTTCCAGAATTACCGACCGCATAAATTTTACCGTCGGCTACCAGCGGACTACCACGCATCACTCGTCCCAGTGCGATGCGCTCCCCAATTTGTTCGCCACTGTTTTTGTCGTAAACATAAATTTTCGCGCGATCATCAAAACAATATATCCGATCGCCAATACTGATCGGTGACGACTTGCCCATCATGACTTCATCATGCTTCCAGACTTCACCCGACGATGTTACATCACCTTTTCCGGAAGCATCGATTAACACAACCGCGCCCATCGTCGTACCCGTGATGTTTTCTTCGCTGTGTCCACTGAATACTTGGTCGCCAATGACAAGTGGTGATACGTTAAGCCCGCGTCGGGAAAGCTTGTATTGCCAAATTGGTTGGCCGGTTCGAGGCTGGAAGGCCCAAACCGCTCCATCGCCAGAACCAAAAACCAGTGCCTTCTGACCAGCCAACGCAGTGACGGTAGGACTGCTGTAATTCGTGTCATAGGGTAACGGACGCGTTCCGTTGAACCACACGACCTTACCTGTTTTTTTATCAAAGCCGATGAGTCGATGTGCGGGCTTCGCCATGTTGCCATAACCAATCACAATCGAGCTAATAATAACAATGTCATCGACAACCACAGGTGTGTTGGTACGACCACCATAAGTGCTCAACAAACCAAATCGCTCATGCATTGGAACTGACCAAATCGTCTTGCCCGTTTCACCATTGACACATTGGAAATAGCCACATACGCCGAGAGCATAAATATTGCCCGTCGCCGGATCTGCCGTTACGTTACTCCAGCCAACACGAGTATCTGGGACATCAGACAACCACACGTTAAAACGATTTTCCCAAATCGTTTCGCCAGTAAGTGCATTCAAACAGACAATCTTTTCGCCTTCATTGGATGTCTCCCGTTCTGCTCGCGTTAACAAATACAACCGTCCATTCATAACGACTGGAGTACTGCGACCACCAATATCCGTCCGCTTCCAACTGACATTACTGCCGGCACCGCCGGCTGGGTCCCAGTCATCAATCAGACCAGTTTCGGGGGATGTTCCGTTGTAAGCAGGACCGCGCCAAAATGTCCAATCAACACCCTCTCGCTCACTCGGATCGCCAACCAATGTTTCCGTCGTTCCTGCAGTTGGTTGAGTCGCTGTTGGTTCCACCGGCAGCGGGTCTTCAGTTTCATCCTCAACCGGTTCTTCGATGGGTGCTAGTTCTAAGGGAGCTGCGGGCAACAATTCTGTCGAATCCGCTGGCGGATCAAAATCAAAGAATTCAGCGGTAGAATTATCAAATTCTGGTAGCGGTACAAGAGCAGTGGGCTGCGATGGAGGATCTGAACAACCACTAAGACCTATGAGTAAACCAAAGCCAAGGGCGATTACAAGGTTCAAGCTAGCTGTGCTCAGCTGGTGAAATTTTGTCTGTTGTCGCATCTCTGCTCCCTAAGGATGAAATCAATATGAAAAGCGGGACTCCCAACCATCTAGGATAAGACGCTAAGCAGGTTGATTCAAGTCTACGGGCACTGTTCCGTTACGGATATTTTGTCACCAAAGTAGGTAGTTCATGGTTCGATCAGCACAACCGTTATGCCTTGTTGCGCCAAAGTGACAGCGGGGTTTGATGATTAGTCAAGCCATTCGTCTGCCGGGTCAAATTTCGGCAAGACCAAAATCAAGACTTTCATCTTACCCAACGCACGATGGCGCGTACCGGGGCGAATCATGATCGACATCCCAGGTTTAACGTCGATAATCTCATCATCTAATTGCATTTGGGCGTCCGCGTCACATTCCAAGAAATAATAAGTTTCCGTGAGTTGCTTGTGATAATGCAATTTCGCAGACATGCATATTTCCGTGACATGCACTGTGCCAGGAAAATCCTCTACGTCCGCAAAGGCTCGGCGGGCAGTTCCACAGGGACAGGGAACACCTTGGATTTGAGAAAAATCCGCTAACTCATATCCGGCAGCCTGTGATGGTTCTGAATTGTTCATCTTCATTCATCCTTAGTCGTAGCCCACGGGTTCTTCCATTCACCCCAATTGTTTAGGTACTGCTCGAAAATCGCATTATCGGTTGCTTGTAATTCTAACCAGTTGCGAGTTTGCTGAACCAATTGTTGTTCACGTTCAAGCGACAATTTACCAATCAGGACATTGGTCCGCAAGAAAACAAAATAGGTGTCCAAAACATCGCAACGACAATAGTTGTTGATTTCCGTAAGCGCACCTTGTTCATACAGATCCTGAACCATATCCCCAGCCACATCCATTTTCCCAGGTTTGCCAATTAGATTCGCAATTAAATTCAATCCGCCATTGAGCCTAGCAGCACCAAAATTAGAAAGAACTTCTTGCAAATCCAAATGCGAGTGATGGTTGAACCGGTAACGTGGTTGGTCAAAGTTCCGCGCATTCCAAGCAAACCACTCTTTCAGACTCAAGCCATACCTAAAAGCAGCAAGTTCCATGACGGGAATATCAAACGAACGACCATTGAAGGTCACAAATGTCGGTTTCTTGTACGCTTCCCAACCAGACCAAAACAAGCGAGTGATTTCAGCAGGTCGACAGTCTGGTTCATCTAATGCGACTAGGTCCACTAATTGAAATTCCGCGTTCACTTTGCCGACGACTAAGGAAATAGGTAAGTGATAGGTAGGCGGAATAAAATCTGATCCCTTTTCTTCTAACAACTCTTCTCGATACTGAGCAACCGCTGCGGCAGGATCGAGATCGGCCGTCGGATATCTTAACCGCGAGATTAATTCACCATCGGCAATCGACTCAATATCGAAAACAAAGTACTGGATGTCATCCATCGATAGTTTTTCACTCCTAGGCCATCAAAACCATTCCGAAAATCTAATCACTTGCATACTACCGTTATTTTGGGTGGTTTTGGACAATTTTTAATCCTCGTTATTTGCAGCCGCATTTCGTGCCCACAACATTGTCGTTTGAATCAAAACCTGCCCCTGCAACACCATCTCATCTAAACAAGCCCACTCCAACGGCGAATGTTGCATGTGCTGGCCACTGGATAAATTCGGCGTCGGCAATCCTTTTTCGGTAAGCATGGAACCATCAGTACCACCACGAATGGAGCTCAAGCGGACGGGCACCTCTAATTCTCGATGGGCTTGTTCCGCAAACTCAACCGCTCGAGGCTCTACCGGCAAACCAGCTGCCATATTGCGATATTGTTTCTGCTGCTCAATGTTAATCGTAATACCTGGGTAGTCCTGTTCCACATCCCGAGCGATTGCTGCAACTAAATCTGCTTTGACTTGCAATTGCTCCGAATCAAAATCTCTCAATAAAACGTCAATCACGACTTCAGCCACCCCGCCCATAACAACATAAGGATGCAGAAACCCGACTCGATCACTCGTTGTTTCCGGTGCTTGGTTCGTAGGCATTCGCTCGAGAAATGCTCCTGCCGCGCGGAGGGCATTGACCATGCGGTTTTTGGCAATTGATGGATGAATGTTGACGCCTTGTACCGTGATCTTAAGTCCATCGGCCGAGAACGTTTCAATGTCAATATCTCCCGCTCCACCGCCATCCAGCGTATAAGCTGCGACCGCTCCGACTTTTTCGATATCAACGTGGTTAATTCCGCGACCGATTTCTTCATCGCACGTAAATAGTATACGAATCGGGCCGTGAGGAATTTCTGGGTGGTCGAGAAAATATTGAGCGGATTCCATAATAATTGCGATGCCCGCTTTGTCGTCACCACCCAGTAACGTTGTCCCATCGGTCGTAATTAACGTCTTGCCGATTAACGCTTCAAGTTCGGGCGATTCCGCAACGGTAATTACTTTAGACGTATCACCAGGCAAAATAATATCACCGCCGCCATAAGATTCAATGACTTGGGGCTGCACATGTTCGCCCGTAGTTTCAGGTGATGTATCGAGGTGAGCATTCCAAGCGATTGTTTCCGCATGCGGAACGTTGCCGGGAATCATCGCCCACACCAGTGCATTAGAATCCACGTGTACATCGTCTGCCCCAATCTCATTGAGTTCCGCCTGCAGAATCTCGCCTAGCTGCCATTGCCCGGCACTACTGGGATACTCATCAGTTTGTGCATTGGCAGTCGTGTTAACTCGTACATATCGCAGAAAGCGACTCAGCAATCGTTCGCTATTAAGCGTTGCTTTTTCAACCATCGGTATTTCATTCTCTTACAATTGAATCAACGTAATTATCACTCGCCAGAAAACTTGAATCCTGCTGAATCCTGCAGGATCATTCTGTTTTCGCCTGCATCAAACCCGTGGCAAAACCCAACACGTCATCAGATCCCCGACAAGCGTCCATCAACGGGGAATAGTTACCACTGCGTTCACAGAGTTCGAGCAACGAAGGTGCTAAACCCATTGTTCGTTGACCGGGCTGTATTTTCTCGATTGTCACGGCAATCGCTTCTTCAATTTTGCCAACGCGTGCTAGTAAATCGATATAGGTTTCAATACCGACAGTTCCCCATTGATTGGTATCCACGTTGTCCGATCGCTCTTTGAAATGGTCCAACGCTTCGTCCAAGTTCTCACCAAGCAACGCCTGAAAGTAAAAAGCGTGGTGGCGATAAATGTCCGTAAATGGCTCGTCGCCTTCGTACTGAAACTGCTCATGAAGTTCTTTACCGTACTGCGTTAAATCCAGTGCCAATCGCAAACATTCTTCATCCTCGAGTATCCGACTGAGTCGAGTAGTCGACGCCAAATGTGTAGTATCAATATGGTAAGAGTGTTCTCCGAACATACCTTCTTGACCGGCGATCAGTTCGGCGAGTGTGGTGGCGGTCGGCTCTGGCTTGAGTTCGTCCATGGTCAGTTTGCTATCGCCGTCTTGATCAAGCGACTTAAGTGAATTAACAGCATTGGCTATTTCGTCAGCGGAAATTTCACCATCCTGGTTTGTGTCAAGCGCTTGCAATACACTGTCTTGACGAGTTTTAACATCCGCTTTGACATTGGTAAACAGCTCTTGATGCACGTGTCTGAGCAATAGCTGAGCAACAGCCCGTTGATCCGCTTTACCTTTTTGCGGCATCACTGATTCAAACGTCGTAATCGCATTACACGTGCCGTAGTTTTGCAGCACGACCGAAAAACCACGAGCAGGATCCACTCCTTCTTGCAGCAAGACTTCGACCATTTCATCAATATTGTCATCTTGGACTTCAATCTTATCGATCAGTTCTCGAGCAGCCGCCACATCACCGACTGGTCGCATATACATCCAACCTTCGGAGACACGCCCATCCTCGAGCAACCCAGTTCCAACTTGTCGACAAGCACCAAGCAACCCGTCTTCTAGTAATGTCCGCTGTTTAGGATCGAGGTCATCGCCTGATTCACCATAGAGCAACGGTAGTCCAGCGCGGTGGCGGACTTGCATCTTTAAAGCTTCGAACAACTCGTGATGTTTCTTATCCTGTTGCAAGCTGCTAATCAAGTGGTTCAGCACCGCGTCCACTCCACCAGAGGTAGATTGCTGTTCGAGTTGTTCAAAAAGAGAATCTGCCATCGTAATATAATTTCCTTGCTATTGTTCTATCCAATCTGATTTTAATCATTGTAGCATGAGCCCATCCCATTCGTCCGCTGGCGATGGAAACGTACCCCATATTACCGGCTACTGATTTCATGCACTGCATCAACCAAAGCGATAACATTATCCACGGGAGTTTGTTGCAGCACACCGTGGCCGAGATTAAATATATGCCCATTGCGACCATTGGCTTGGGCTAAGACCATTTCCGTTCGTTTGCGAATGGTCGGGACATCGGCCAGTAATACTAATGGATCGAGATTGCCTTGGACGCTGCGATCGTGCCCAATAATATCCCAGGCATCATCTAAGCGAATCCGCCAATCCACTCCGACGACGCAATTGCCACCCTCAGCCAACATTGGTAACAATCCGGGGTTACCCGTTGCGAAGTTGATGACTGGAATACCTGGAACCAGTCCGGCAATTATTTCTTGTACGTAGGGCAAAACGTATTCTCGATAGTCGTCGGTTCCTAGACAGCCGACCCAAGAATCAAAAAGCTGAACGCATTGAACACCAGCGGCGATTTGTGCATTGAGGTAACGAGTAATTGCTCGCACAAAACGTCCCATCAGTTCCTTCCAAGCACCTGGGTCGCGATACATAATTGTCTTGGTGTTTAAGTAGTTACGGCTCGAGCCACCTTCGATCGCATAGCTGGCCAATGTAAACGGTGCGCCGGAAAACCCAATCAGTGGCATATCTGCCGGTAGTTCCTGACGAGTCAGTTTGACCGTTTCCATAACAAAATCCAGCGCCTCAACCGACTCCAATTCAACAACTCGATCAATATCCGCTGCTTCTCGAATAGGATTATGAATCACTGGGCCTTCACCCTTGGCAAATTCTACATCGAGTCCCATCGGTTCAAGAATCGGCAATAGGTCCGAAAATATAATAGCTGCATCGACACCTAAACGGTTCACAGCGGTCACCATAATTTCAGCACACAGCTCGGGGGACTTGCAAAGCTCTAGAAAAGTCATCTTGCTGCGAATCTCACGGTATTCTTGCATGTATCGCCCAGCTTGCCGCATTAACCACACTGGCGTCACAGCGGTCGGTTCGCCCCGACATGCCTGCAAAAATAAACTGTCATACCAAGGAGCATTTTTGTCTAACGCATCGGACATTGGGCCGGAGAGCATGTGATGAATCCTCTGTTTTCGTTGTAATGTTTCTTGGGCAAACTGAGCAGCATGCACGACGAGCTGCCCCATTTTTGAGTGTGCTGGTTCTAGGTCCACAATTAAACCATTGTCACGAATGCACTCAGACGTGGTTGGACCAATCGAAACAACGACACTACGACGAATGGCGTCTCGCAGTGATTCCAGTAAATCTAATTGTTCGGCTAATGCAAAGAGATTGGTTAATTGATGTGCTGAGGTAAAAAGCAAAACATCACGATCACCGTCGACAATGGCCTGCAGGTTTTCTCGTAGCGGTGCTGTATCTGCGGGTAATTCCCAGCGGTACACCTTGACCGAGTGAACTTTAGCTCCGCGGGCTTCCAAACCTGCTACTAAACTTGGGTTGGGTTTACCATATTCTTGAATCGCGATATTGACTTGGTTTAAAGGCAGGTGGGTATCAAGTGTCGCTAGTACTTCGCGCCAAGTGTTAGGTGCAGCCACAGAAAGTGTGGGAGTGATCCCATACTCTTTCAACGCAGCTATTGCTTTCGGGCCGCGAGCGATCGTGGTCATATCTGTCAGGCAATTTAGGAATCGCTCCATATCCACATGCCGTTCTACGCTCCGCATTAAATAACGCACGCCAACACCCGTCATCAATACCAGTGCGTCCATTTCACCTGTCATGATATGGTTCGCTAAGTCAATACTCGGCCGGTTGTCTTCCTCAACGACTTCCTGCATCGAGTGGCTAACAAAAGCGACGCCACCTCGTTTTTCAATAAGGCGCGCAAGCTCGCTATTGCGGCGACTTTCAAATGCCGCCACCCGCAGTCCGTCAAAACCAGTATTAGAAGATAGATCCGTTTTCATGACCCCTTCAATATACACCAGTAGTTTCAAGCGACCATCGGGGGGTGGTTCTATGAAGCCGCTTGACCGTTGTCAAAGAGCGCCATAGTTTGCGGAAAATAGTAGATTCGTCAAAGATTTGACACTTTGCCGACGATTTACTCGGACAGCAACATGATGTTGTTAGGTATAGGCAATATGCACAGCGAACAAGGACGTTCGCTAAGCCTGTACCGAAAATACGAACTTTATATTGAGCGAACTTGCCGATGCAACGCAATATCCTGCCATTGAAACCTACTCAACCCGGCCATGCTGACGTCGTAAACACACTCAAACATGAAACGCACATCGAAGTTCAATTAGGCGATATCCTGCCTGCACTTACCGATGCTTTGTTATCGCAGCGATTGTGGATTCGAGATTTCTCTGAAGATAAAATATCCATCAGCAAAGATTTTTATGAAATCATCATGGCATACCAGCGACTCAAGCGGACGGCCTAATTACCGTAACGAAACGCTATTCCTGCCGGTGGTAATTCGGAGTACTGATTACTTCGAGACAAGTCTTATTCATTGCAACGATCATTAAACGCCACCGGCATGCCAGAATCTATTTGCACTGTCTGACAAAACAGTGAAGAATAGTGCTGCAACGAATGTTGATGAAAGTATTTGATCGAGCCCGAGGATTCCTAATATGTCCGACAGCCCAAAACAGAACCGCATTGATGATCTACTGGATCGTATTCGCTTATCCGCTGAGCGATTAGCTGACGATCGCGTGGACCGTGGCGACTTGAAAATTCTCAGCCGTACATTGCGGGAACTGCGATATGCCTTCAAAGTGTTTGCTCCTTATCGCAATCAACGAAAAGTAACCGTGTTTGGATCCGCGCGAACAGCCGCCACCGAACCAACTTATCGAGCCTGCGTTCAGTTTGGTGCCGAGATGGCCAAGCATGAATGGATGATCGTAACAGGCGCCGCTCAAGGAATTATGGAAGCGGGGCATGTGGGTGCCGGACGTGAAATGTCGATGGGGCTCAATATTATGCTGCCCTTTGAACAACACGCAAATCCGGTCATTGCCGACGATCATAAATTGGTCAATATGAAGTACTTCTTTACTCGCAAACTCATGTTCGTAAAAGAATGTGACGCGGTCGTTTGTTACCCCGGTGGTTTTGGAACGTTAGACGAAGCCCTAGAAGTGCTCACCTTGCTTCAAACTGGCAAGCGAGAATTGGTGCCGGTCATATTTGCGGATGCACCTGGCGGTAACTTCTGGACAACCCTCGACCAATTCATCCGCGAACATCTACTGCGTGACGGCATGATTTCTCCGGACGACTTGCACTTGTATTCGATTACCGACAATTACGAAGAAGCCGCTCATGAAATCCTCAATTACTATCGAGTATTTCATAGTATGCGGTACGTCGGACGAGACTTAATTCTGCGGCTGCAACAAGAACTCAGCGAATCGTTGTTGGCGACCATCAATCAAGATTTCGCCGACATTCTTAACGGCGGTGAATTTGAACAACACGCCGGGAGACTCGAAGAAGAAAAAGATGACGAGACGACAAACGACATGTCTCGCTTGATCTTTAACTTTAATCGCCGCGCACACGGACGGCTACGGCTACTCATCAACCTGATCAATGAATCCGCCGGCGAGTAAATCTTCATGCAGCTTAGCGTCAACTAATAATCGGAAACCATCTAGAGTTCTGCAAGAATAGTTGCCCGCCACAGGCGTCTATTTGTTGGCTTCGTGCACGAGGTGCCCGAGCTCCGGTACGATGATTTTATCCATGGCAAGCTGTACCGCTTTGGGTGATCCCGGCATCGTCAACACAACCGTCTGTGACATCAATCCGCCTACTGTACGAGACAAAATCGTAGCGGATCCGATTTCTGCATAACTTAATGAACGAAACAATTCGCCATACCCCGGAATGATTTTGTTCAACAAACCACTGACGGTCTCAAACGTCTGATCGCGACGCGCTATGCCGGTCCCGCCCGTTAATAAAACGGCTTGAATATTCGCGTCTGATTCGCACTGCCGCAACAATGCTATCAGTGGCTGTGGATTGTCCGAAATAATCTCACGCCGCAATATTTCGTGGCCGGCGGCGGTTAATCGCTCGACCACCAAAGCGCCACCCGTGTCTGTCTCCACAGTCCGTGTATCACTTACTGTAATCACACAACAACCACACCGCTGTCCTCCTTGAGCGCGGTGATCTGCAACCGAATCAACCATTATATGTTCCTCCAAAAAACAATTTCGCAATCACTGCAGATCTCCCGAACAGCATCAATCGATGGATTGAGGAGGCAACATAATCCGATCCTCGAGGTTCGGTCGAAACATAATCAAAATAATCAGCGGTAGTGACCAACCAAGATACAGCCCACCGCCTCCCCCATTCCAAAATCGTGTCGCTAACAGCAAGGCGGCAGTACAGCTGATCAACGTTGCTAAGTTTTTCTTCGCTGGCCAAATCGCAAACATGATGCTCATCATAAAAAAGAAAGCAATGAAGGTAATGCGATACGAAGGCACCCAATGTAATTGCCACATCCCCTTCAACACATCTCTGTCCATTTCTGGCATCAAGAACCCATGCATTCTTTTAATCTGTAAAATTAAATCGCCTGTTTCTGGACGTTGCGTTAAAACTAGTCCAGCGATCAATATGCCCCATCCAACTACCACTCCAACCAACATCTTGGGCAAACCGCGCTGCCAATAAAACCCGATCCACAAGGGCAGCAAGAACAATGGATAATAGATGCAAAAGGCAAGTGACAAAAACAGACCTGCTAAAAACGGCTTGCGATAACACAACAGCGCCCAAACCAATAATGCACCTGGCAACACGTGATGAACATGCCCACCCATTTCGCCAGTATACGGAACCAACAGATAAAACACGGCAGCACCGAGACCCATATTCACATTCTGAAAATGCACGGATCCAAATAAAATCAGTCCGCCGACGATTGCAAGGTGTGCCAACAAAACAATAATCAACGCCAATCGCTGTGTCATTTCAAACCGATACACACCCGGATCTTTGCCGCCCCGATGAACCAGCTCGAACGGCGATTCCCAAAAAGCAACTGCCACCGGCGGGATATCTTCAAGAATGCGATAGCCCGGCATATGGTTGGGATATTGCTCGATTTCAAGCTCCCGGTCATTCTCTAAATAACCGACGGTAACATTGCTGACTAATAAAATAGACAGTGCGACCAGCAAGAAAGTTAGTCCACCGGCGGATAAGTTTGGCTCCAGCAGAGGGCGTCTTACTAATGTGCAGTCATATAACATCCTGACAACCAGCACGCCGCCAACGATCCACAACACGATATATCCTAGGCGCTCAATATCCTGAAAGCCATTGATCAACCCATGTGAAACTAACAGGAATCCCGGAGTGAAAAGCGAAATTAGAAAGACATCTAAATTACGAATGCTAAACAATCGCCCAAATTTGAAGAATAGGGTAACGGTGAGAAACAACGTTAGATATAACCATGTTGTGGATTCAACATGCGTATAGCTAAAGAAAATATCGTTTAGTTGTTCGTTCTCAAACATTCTTGTTCCTGTCAATCGTTGCAATACATTGGTTCCGCCCACAGACTGAACCACGCTAATCACGGCACGGTTGGGTATCCTTACAACAAACGGTCTCGTGCCTGTTGAGCCCATGGACTGTCTGGCGATAAAACCAAAAACGCTCGCCAATGATCAATCGCTTTATCACGTTGACCCAGTTCATCAAGGGTCCGAGCCAAATGATAATGAACATCCGGATAATCTGGATGATATTTTAGAGCACCATATAAAGCGGCAATCGCTAGCTCCAACTCACCTGTGTCAATCAACACGCACCCGAGGTTAGCGCGAGCTTCCACATAGTTTTCGTCTATCTCAATCGCCATATAATATCGTTCACGAGCAGCTGCATAATCATTGCGGCGATAAAGTAATTCCGCTAGTTGAAAATTCACTTCGGCGCGAGGTCCAAATGCTGTTAAAAATGTGCGGTATACATCTATCGCTAGTTCAAGTTCCCCCGCTTCCTCATAGTCACTCGCCTGCATCAACATCGACTCTGGATTGTCGGGATGAATCGCTCGATCAAGCGCACCACCAAATGACAGAATACGGGGACCACCGTCTCCAACCTGGTCACCATCGAGTGCCGCCAAAACATCTTGCTCACTAATCTCAATAATATCCTTAGCTGAAATATGGGGCTCCAGTTGTAATTCAGCCGCTGGGTGGACTTCGCGGATCACATGGTCAGGCTCCTCCAACGCGTCAAAATCCAATCGCATTTGACCATTGGGCTCGACCAAACCCTCGCCTTGCCGCAACAAAATTTCTTGCCCTTGTACAATCACCGACAATTGAGCTAATGGGCGTTCTACATCTGGGACGTATTTGGCTAAATCCGCCAAACGTTTTTCGATTTGAGCGGGCGTGGCTCCGGCAGATAACATCTCAGCGAGGTGACGAGCCGTGGCAACTTCTTGGAAGTCAAAGTATGGCAAACGGTGCACTTCCCTAGTGGGTATAATTAACCCGCGTCGGTGCCAGCGACGAATCACAGCCACCGAAACCTCCAGCATCTCTGCCAGCATGGCTGGCGTGTACAACCGGCGAATATTTTGATCGGGATCTAGCATCCCCAACCGTTCCCAAAATTGAGTCTCGGTGATGATCTCCGCTTGCCCCGCTGAAACAGCCGTTAAAACCGCTCGCGGTAATAATTTCTCTGGATTTGTCGGAGGCCACTGCTCCGCCCCGAGTACGATGACATCAACATTGGCCTCTTCCACGTCATCAGAATTCATCATAAACCCGCCCGCTCGGCTCACAAAACGATGGGCCTCGCGAAGATTTACGCCTCCCAGTTTTCCAACAAACGCAACACGCTTGCCTTGCAATGGCTGGTTATTTGATGATTCTGACATTCAATTTGCTTTCGCAAACACTAAGGATCTAATTTAACTTCCAGGAGCCACAGTCACCCTCCTAGTGAACGACTCGATTTACCACTGGGCTAAACTGACATGCCGTCGACACATCCACTGCGGTCAACGCCAGTCAGCGTCAGCTATTTTATTTTGTTCTGATTTTTACTACCGCATCTTTTGCGAGCAATCTCGTTTGGCTTACCACATTTTCATTTGAATCAAGATTCCGTATGGCATCTATCAAATCAGCTAACTCAGCGGCTTGATGAAACTCGGACAATGAAACTACCGCTCGAATTGCATTGGTGATGACAACACTTCTTTTAAACGCATGGCTTCCTTCCGGTTCGCCACTTGTAATGGCCGTGTTTTCCGGATCTAACATCTCCAATAACACCGCTGTTGATTCCAATTTACCATATCGTGCCAATCCCATCGCTGCATTAAATCGTGCATTGGGATAGGCGTCGTCAAGCATGGACACTAAACGGTGTAATGCTTTGTCGCCGCCAGCGACGCCTAAAGCAAATCCTGCGGCAGATCGTAGTTGATTTACTCGCAGCGCATGATCTGGATTCTCCGCTTGTTCGTTGGAGACAGCGAGCAATGTTTCGACGATCCGTTCGTAATTCTCTGCTAGTACGGATTCATCAAGATTGCTCATCAGAACGGCAACCGCTTCCACTGCCGTTAAAGCAATTACTAAGTCATTGCCATTGTCGGTTTGCTCGGCAGCGTTCAACAAAGCGGATAAGCCCGCGTCGATTTCAAATTCACCCAAACATTTACAGACAAATATTCTTAATTTTACTTGATTGGCATCTGTGGTCTCTGCGGTCAGTTTGATTTCCAAGACAGCGATCAGCTCCTGGGCCAACTCTTCATCATTTTTCAATTCGCTTGCCGGCGCACGTAACAAACTCGACAGCGTGTAGGCTTTTTGCCAACTTGCATTATTCATCTTCTGTAACCCCCGCACTAATTCGGTGGGAGTTTCACCTCGCGCGATGAAATTGAATAACAACCAAACGCAAATAATCACCGAAACGATCATCATCGGGATCAGAAATAACTGCAGGATAAATCCCGCATTAGGTGGGCGGATTTCCGGCAACGCAGTATCTGCTTCCGACAAGGTCGTGGAACTCTCGTCCACCTCCGCTTGTCGTTGATTTTCCGTTTGCTCGCTCAAGATTTTCCAACTCCTTATATTCCGTAGTTTGGGTACATAAACCCATAAGATTTTAGTGTAGATTGGTCACTAGTAGCGTCAAGTCAAAACAAGATTCTATCTTCGTTTCTAGCTAAAAAACGCTCGTTTGTGTACATAACCCCTTTCACCGGAACGTTGAGTTTACCCGCCATCGTTGCTTATGCAATTGTTCGATACCACTTTAAATTCGCCCGTTGAAAACGTCGCTCTCGATGAAACGCTGCTAATGTGCGCCGAACAGCATAACGGCGCCCTAGATTGCCTGCGTGTATGGGAACCAAAACAATATGCGGTTGTGATGGGGCGTAGTGGAAAAATTGAAGAAGAAATAAATCTGCCAGCATGCCAACAGGATGGCGTTGCGGTCTTAAGACGAGCGAGCGGAGGAGGAACTGTTTTGACGGGTCCTGGCTGCCTGATGTATGCACTCGTATTAAACCTCGATCAACACCCCCAATTCCATGATAATCAAAATTGTCACGACACTATTCTAAGTGAATTAATCGGTATCCTCGCACCGTTGGATGTCCCTTGTCAAATTCAAGGGTTCAGTGACCTCGTCTATCAAAACCGCAAGGTTTCTGGTAACAGTCTCAGGCGTACTCGCAGCCATGTTCTCTACCACGGCACACTGTTGTGTCAATTTGACCTAGAAAAGATATCTCGGTATCTCACTATTCCCCCTCGAAAACCCGCTTATCGCAATAACCGACCACATTTAGATTTCGTCGCTAACATCGACTACAGCGTAGAACAACTCAAACAAGCTCTGATTCAACATTGGGCACCGAGTGCCGAGAATGGTGACGTCCCCCAACAACAACTCAACAAATTACTCGATTCCAAATATCAAGATCCACATTGGTATACGCCATAGCGCAATGGTGGTCTGAGGTTACTTCGCCACAGACACAAAGGCGTAGGCGGATGGTTAACCAGCAACCCGCGGGCTATTAAACCAAGCCAAATTTTTTGCGAAAAAACCATTCTAGTGAGAATAGGCTTGAGATGAGGGTGAGGATCAGCCAAGTGCTACCTGGTGACCTGCCGAATTGCCACGTCACTTGAACCTCAACTTCGAGTTGCTTGGCATTATCAATAATATCTCGGACGTGCTCTGCTAATCTTTCTGGTGCAACCACTTTACCACCGTCACTAGCGGTCATTGCAGCCAAGCGTTTAAGTTGAGTGATATCCGCAATTGGATTACTTTTTTCCGGCTGCACATCGATGACTTGAAACGCTGCTTGGGCAGTTCCCAACACTTCATCGTCGACAAATGCGGTGGCTGAGAGTTTGTAGTCACCGGGCTGCTCGAGGTTGCTCAACATCCCCAACCATTGTTGATTTTGGCGACGGACTTGCACCACATCCGCCTCGTCGCCACTGCGAACTAACTTGACTTCCCAACGCAAATCATCTGCCGCGACAACTCGGCTGCCCAGAGAATCTACACCAAGTTCAAAAGAGAGTTCAACCCCCGGCGTTATCCTTCTCTGGTCCATCCGCAACCAAATATCTTGCTGTTGCAGGTCCTCTCGACGAGCCAGCCACAATACACTATTTCGCCAGAAACGGCGGAGCTCCACCGCATGCCCCATCCGTGCCCAACGCCAAGTGGAATCTCCAGCAAATGCCAGTACTCGTCCCAGTCCATACTGTCCCGAGACCAATAGTGGTTCTTTTTTGCCCGTCTCGAGCAACACTTTACCAAACGACTTCACTTCTTGAAAACGATTAGCTCCCAATAAGACGGGCAGGTCGTTCCAAGCGGTCGTCGCGGACGAGATGCTCGTAACAGGGTGACTACCGGTCGGTTGCATCGTAAGTTCACGATCGAGGTGAAACATCTTTCTAATCGGATTTTCGACACCAACCTCCTGCTTCTCAAATATTTCCATTTTAATTGGCAAGGCTGCATCCACAGGAGTTTGGCGATAGCCGCCGGGGCCAAAACTATAGTACCCACCTACCATCATCAATCCTTTGCCCTGTTCTACCGCATCAGCAATCGCTTGCAGATTCGCTGACCCAAATGCTCGCGAATGGACATCTTCAATAATAATCAGATCAAAGTCACCATCTAAAACTGTGTTAGTGCGAGGGTCTGGCCAACGGGAATTTTTACCATGACGAATGTAGCTTTCTAATAACTCGATGTCTGGTGAAGACCCCACTGAACGACGCAGCTCTAACTGTTCACCGAGCCGGTTGCCGTAAAAATAAAGAACTCGCAATCCTCCCTCAAGGACAGTCAAAAATGCCGTTTGAGTATTGTTCTGCAGAAGCAATTCTCCGTCTACAGCTTCGATCTTCACAGCCATTTGATATTGGCCCGGTGCCTTGGCAGTCCATTGAAAACGGACAGGGACCACTACATCAGCGTTATCAGCCACAATTTCAATCGTCTCTTGGACCACCATGCTCTCATCTGCGGATTTCAATAATAATTGCACTCGTAACGGCCGATTCGCAACCCCTTTTAGTCTTGCCAAGCAATCGATGCTAACATCATTTCCCGAAAACACCCGATATTGCTGCGGCAACTGCTCAATGGACACATCACGAGCTTGTAACGTATCACCCTCACGGCCAAAGGGTACGGTAATCAGAGCAATTCCCATATTTCGTAAGACACTGATCGCTTCACGCATATCTATCTGAGGCCGATAGCTCGTCTGTGTCCCATCGCCCATCAACACAACTGCGTGAATTTGGCGCCCTGGTTCGGTCATCACCGCTTCATATAATGACGTCCCAAGATCAGTCTGCATCCCCAAGGGTTCAGCAGAAAAAGACACCCCCGAACCAAATCGATTCTCGGTGATCGTGTCCGAATAACCAAATAGCCGCGCCGACACATCATCCGCGCGAGCATCAAGAACACGATGGACCGAATCCCAGGTTGCCCGTTGATGTTCCCACCGCGAGATTTCTGGTTTCATTGAAGGATGGGTCATACTTTGTGTCTCGTCAACAAGGAACATGACCAGTGCTTTTTTGGTCTGCAATTCCGAAATCGTCTTACTCGGACGCAACATAGCCAAGGCAAGAATCAGCACAATCAAACACCGCAGTATCAATAACCCTCGTGCTCGCGAAACGGACAAGCTATTTCGCGGCCGCACCAAGAGGAACGTGCACAACAGCAGAACTACCGTCGTAAACACGACTGCATAGCTGTCAAAAACTGGGTCTAATGACCACTGTCGCATGTTTGTTGACCCCTTTAGATTTCCGGTTGCATTGCGATTGGTGATACTGCTTGCTGCTGACCATAGAATCGATTGGACATTAAATGTTCCAAGAAAAACACAATCGCGAACAATACCAGCAACAACGGATAGAATTCCTGCCCGACCCGCCGCTGCCTGACCCCAAATTCAATTTCGTCTCGACTGCGGGCGACGTGAAAATCAATACCGTTTAAGCGACGTTCAAGCGCAGCCGATGTCAAACGTTGCAAGTCACTGTATTGCTCCGGTACATTGACCGAGAAACCTCGAACAATTGGGCCATCTTGAATTCCCTTGAGGCGATAGGCACCCGGGCGTTGCGTAAACGGAATCTGAATTGTCTCGGCTAAGACCCTCGTGTCCTGTACGTCTGCATCAGGCGTAAACAATTGATAACGGTCCGGATAGGTCGTCGACGCATTGCTGATCTGGACAGTTTCACCTGCAAGATAATTAAAACGTGATTCGCCAGTGCTCACTAGAGTCTCAGTAATCCCATTGATGAGTAAGAAATAGGGCCAATTATCATCACCACTAACTAACTCGTTCCACGACGTCCGCTGGGGAATCTGAGCCGGCTCAGAAATTGGCGTTAGTAAAGTCAGAACGGTTCCCTTCCCGTGATTGCACTGAACCAATGCGGGGTGACGCGTGTGGCTAAACTGCATCACGGTTTGCGTTTGGGCGTCGAGGTTTTCTAGATGCCAGTACCGCATTATTGGAAACTGGGCCCAAGGAACAGAACCGAGCATGGTTTGAAAGGATCGCAACGATCGATGTTGAGCATCTCGGATTTCCAAAAAGTTACCGGCGTCTGCCCGCCATTGTCGAGTCAACGTCCCACCAATCAAATCAGCACTCAAGCTACCTGCGGACAACTCCATGTTATGACCTAAGAACAAACCCACAGACCCACCGTTGGCGATATACAGCAACAACTGTTGCTGCAAATCCTTAGATAATGGCGGTGGATCAATAAACACAACAGCGGTGTACACTGATAATTTTTCACCTATTAAATTGCGATCACGGACAACTTTTATTCGATAGGGTGAATGGCCCATCTGCCTTTCCGAGGCTGGAGCAATCGCTTCGGTAAAGAACCGCGTCGGAACATCCGGAGGAGCAACGACGAGAATATGCCACGCAGGACGAACTGAAACCGTAAAATATCGGACATCATCAATAGCCAAGCCATCAACGCCCGTTAAAGTCAACGATCCATGATGTTCGCCAGGTGCCAAACCTGAAAGGGAAAATGATAACACTTGAGCGGTTGGAACGTCTGATGCCGTAAACGCTACTACTTGTTCAGCCAACTTAGTGGTCGTTGGTGTTTGCAATTCACCATCGGTAATAATCGGCAACGTCGGATCAGGGTTTTCTATTTTGAGTGTAACCGTTCGCTGTGTGGCACGCCCGATCGACTGCACATTGACGGTGAGGTCAATGCTACCGTGCTGAGTTAACACAGCACCGCTCAATTTAGTAATTCCCAAGGCAACATTATCTGGATTCTCCAGCCCGACATCAACTACAAACAACTCGACGTCGGCTGCTCGTAATGCCACCGACAATGATTCGGGAATAGTTTCCCAAGCGGATTTTGCAAGATCGGTGAACAAATAAATCTCATGACGCGTTAACTCACTCGTCGAAATCAATTCCAGTGCACTGCGAATTGCTGTTTGCAACGATTCCGGCGTATACGTAATTTGTAACTGTTCAATTGCATGCACCGCAGAATTGATGTCCTGGCTGAAAACATGTGGCTGCGCAGCCAAATCAATCACCGCAATCTGACTGTCATTGGGTAACTGTCGCACCAGCCAATCGCCAATAAATTGTCCCGCAGCCAACCGCGTCTGGTCATTTTGCTGATAACCCATGCGGGGTGAATTATCAAATACCAGTACCGCAGCGACTGCCGCATCCTCATCACCAACAAGCACACTCTCATCGCTTGTCAGTGTGCTGTAAACAAACAATCCATCAAATCCGGTTAATAGCAACAACACGATGGTGATCATCATCACCACCGAGCGACTCACCTGCCCGGCAACAGCGGTTATCAACACGACAGTAACCAACAAGATCAGTAGACTCAACGCAGCAATGATTACCCAATTGCCAGCAAGCAAACGATCAGCCGATGGACCCGCTAAAGCGAAAACCAGAATCGCTAACAATAAACTTCGCAGTAGCAGCAACAACCATTGTTTGAATCGTAGCGTCCGCTTATTGGTAACCTGTTTTTTGCGAACGAATCGCAAGGCGGGAAACAGCTCTGCTGTCGGCTTGCGACGCATTGCCAGATGGATCAAAAACGGAACCGCTATCAGCAGTCCCCCGATCATCATCGATGCATTCAAAAAAGCCACAACTTCAAATCCCTTGTTTCGACGTAGGCACCTGACAAGGAAGCCACCGTCTGTGAATCTCTGTGATTACTATCTATGTGCTATCTGTACTAGGTGTCGGCGGTTTGTGTGCTAACCACGCGCCCGGCGACTCAACAAATACTCTGTTAACGCTTTGTCGAATTGCATGCTCGTATCCAATTCGACATAATCTACTCCAATCAACTGGCACTCCCTGCGATAAGTCTCTCGAAACTCCGTGACTTCCTGTATGTAATCCTTTTGAAATCCAGCGGCGTCGACAACCACCGATTGCTCTGACTCGGGATCTAGTAATTCAACCATACCGGCAAATGGAAAAGTAACTTCCGCTTCATCAAGTACATGAAACAGAATAATATCGTGACGCCCGTGGCGCAATCGCCTCAATGATTCGAGAACAGGTTCTGGATCCACTAGCAGATCCGAAAAAACCATGACTAAGCTACGATGTTTGAGTCGAGACGCAAGTTGATTGAGACTATGGCTGATATCGGTTTTTCCCGCGGGCTTTAAAGTCGAAAGCCGCGACAGGATAGTTGAGAGTTGCGAGCGGCGGGAACGAGGCGGTAAAAAATCTCGTATCTCTTCATCAAATGTCACCAACCCAACTGGATCTTGTTGGTGAATCATTAAGTAACCCAGCGCCGCCGCTAAACAGATTGAATAATCAAATTTGTTCAATTCTTGTCGATACGTGTAAGCCATTGACTGACTCAAATCCATAGCTAGATAACCCGTGATATTTGTTTCCGCTTCGAATTTTTTTACATAGTATTTGTCCGTCTTGGCATAAACAAGCCAATCAATGTCCTGTGGATCATCACCATAGGAATAACGACGATGCTCGCTGAATTCAACCGAGAAGCCTTGAAAGGGACTAGCATGTAACCCTTGTAAAAACCCTTTAACGACAAACCTAGCGCGCATATCGAGCCGCTTGATCTGATTGATCACCGCTGGCTTCAAATAAGACTCGACAGCTGTCATTCTAGGTTCCTCGGCATAATTCTCTTCACAGCAAGTACGGCTACTATTGCATTTCTCCGACTGAGATCGCTTTTGGCGTAACACCGTCAATCTCAACAGCTATTCATATTTTTCAGCAGTCGGCAAGGGAATTTCTTCCAGTAATCGCAATACGATATCGTCCGTCGTCATCCCCTCGGCTTGCGCCTGAAAGTTTGCACTAAGACGATGCCGCAATACGGGAATCGCTATCCGTTTAACATCATCTATAGCAATACTAAAACGACCGTCCATGGCAGCAATCGCTTTGCCACCCTGAATCAAGAACTGGCCCGCTCGGGGACCAGCTCCCCAGTCGATCAACTCTTTAATAAAGTCTGGAGAATCTTCATTCGTGGGACGAGTCGCTCTTACGAGCTTGGCAACATAACGCACAATCTGTTCGCTAACGGCGACGCGATTTACTAGTTTTTGCAGGTTGATAATTGCCCGAGCCGATAAGACTTTATTGACCACTGGTTTTTCATTTCGAGTAGTTGCCGTTAAGATTTCCTCTTCTTCGGACAAGCTCGGATACCCGACCTTGATATTAAACATGAAACGATCCAACTGCGCTTCAGGCAACGGATAAGTACCTTCCTGTTCAATTGGATTTTGAGTTGCAATCGTAAAAAATGGTGAAGGTAAATCGTACGTTACTCCACCAACGGTAATTTGCCGCTCTTGCATCGCTTGTAATAATGCTGACTGCGTCTTAGGTGGAGTACGGTTAATTTCATCCGCTAAAAGAATATTACTGAAAATCGGCCCCTCGACAAACCGAAAACTACGCTTCCCACGATCGTCCTCCTCTAAGACGTTGGTTCCCGTGATATCGCTAGGCATCAGATCAGGCGTAAACTGAATTCGGTTAAAGGAAGCATCTAGGATCTTTGCCAACGTACTAACCATCATCGTTTTGGCTAGACCCGGTACACCTTCAAGTAAACAGTGGCCACCGGTAAACACCGCTGCAAATATCTGCTCGATGACCTCGTCCTGACCAATAATGACCTTTTGCAGCTCTTGCTTCATGACGAGACGATGATGGGAAAACTCCTTGAGAATTTCTCCCAGACTTTTCTGTGGACTCGACAAAATCAATTCCTACTCTCTGTGCAAACAACACAATTCAAACATAATTTACAAACGATATACGCGCGACCAAAAACCATTTTCGTGAATCTCGCCGACAATGAATTTCAGCGGCATTACTTTTTGCGAGTATATCTTTTAATACCAGCGATTTTTTGTCTATAACAGTTTCGGTTAAACGGCGACCTGGAAGACCCGCTCGTCGGCACGTACTCCCAGCCAAACAAAATTCGCTTAACACCGTCCTTCATTCTATCATTGCACGTTTGCTTACCTAGCAGTCAATCTATGCATTCAAGGGCATTCATTAAAAATGTGGTAACATCACGTCTCGATTAACATTGCCATGTTTACCAATCATCCCTAAATTAATACGCAATCTCAGAAGTTATATAATCGTCGGTTATTTCAGGACCACCAATTGCTACACTTAATTGTATCGGTAAAAATGACCCTTTCATTCGATTCAACAATAAATTCCCCCGCCGCACACCGACCCCGCTGCGCTGCACACGGACACTTACTCTACATGAAACCGATGAGCCGAAAAGCCTCAAAACTCGTAGTGTTATTAATGCTGCAATGCCTGTTCACGGTGGTACTTCCGTCAACAAGTCACGCTGAAATAACAGCTGCGCAAGTCAACGCCTCAATCGACCGCGGTGTGAAGTTTCTTCGCGCGCAACAACGCACCGATGGTTCGTTTCCTCAATTCACAGCACCTACCGGAGTTACCTTATTTCCGGATGGAGTGAGTAGTTTAGCAACTTTGGCACTATTGAATTGTGGCCTTGATCATCAGGACCCGACTATTGCCAAAGCGTTGTCCTATTTACGCAGCACAAAGATGTCTCAACATACCTACGTCGTATCACTGCAGTTAATGGTATTTTGCCAAGCGGAACCACAACGCGATCAATTGTTAATCCGCCGCAACGCCCAGTGGCTAATCAACGCTCAAAAACCGACAAGCGGCGGTTGGGGTTATGGGTCGAAACTACCCTCCACCGATCCCTCTAACAGCCAATTTGCGTTGCTTGCTCTGCATGAAGCCGAACGACAAGGAATCGGAGTCCCACCTCAAACGTGGCAGGCCGCAAATGCATATTGGTCGTCGCGGCAAATTGGTACCGGCGGCTGGAGCTATGACAGCTCCTTCGGCCCTACCCCATCAGTCAGTATGACCTGCGCCGGTATTGCGTCGATGGTTATCACTCAAGGCAAGCAAGTTAATATTGAACAACGGATTGTTGATGGGAAAATCCAGTGTTGTGGCAGCAACATCGTCGATGATCAAATTGAAAAAGGACTCAACTGGTTGGCTCGTCGCATTCGAGTTGGTTCTAACGCTTTCAGCAAAGACACTGCATATTTCTATTACATGTACTGTATCGAACGCGTCGGACGGCTTACTGGTAAGCGTTACATCGGCACGACTGATTGGTACCGTTTGGGCTGCGAGTACATCGTCAACCTCCAAGATAACTTGCGCGGGTCGTGGACAGGATCATTGGCCCACGGCGAGCACCAACCAGCAGTCGCAACTTCATTTGCCTTACTTTATTTATCCAAAGGTCGCCGCCCCGTTGTCATTGCCAAACTCAAATATGGAAAAACAAACGATGGTTCCTGGAATCAACACGCCCATGATATGCAAAACATTGTGCTGCATACTGAGCGACGGTGGGACATGTATTTAACCTGGCAGAGCATTGATATCAATCTAGCGTCCACTACCGACCTATTGGAAACACCGGTGTTGTTTATTAGCGGCAAGGGTTCGCTTGACTTGACCGCTGGGCAAAAAAAAGGGCTAGTTGAATATGTAAACCAAGGTGGGTTTTTGTTTGTAGAAAACAGCTGTCAACACCCGCAGTTTGACAGTCAATTCCAACAGCTAATGAAAGAACTATTCCCCCAAAGCCCGCTAGCACCGCTACCTCCGAATCATGCCATTTGGTTTGCGGATGCACGCATTGACCCCAGCATGATTGGCAAGATACTAGGAGTTCAAACCTGTTGCCGAACCAGTATTGTTTACAGTAGCGTCCCGTTGGGTTGCTATTGGGAATTGTACAACCCTCGTGGCGACGATCGGATTGCCAAGAATATCGCGGCTGAAATTAATCAACGACTCGCACTTGGAACAAATATTTTGAGCTACGCAACAGGTCGTGAATTACGTGACAAGCTTGATCGACCACTCGTTTCAACAACCACGCCCGCGACAACGTCCGTACTGCGAAAAACACTTACGATCCCCGAAATCTCGCATAATGGAGGTAACGACGATGCCCCACGTGCACTCAATAACCTCTTGCAAGTGCTCAGTACCCAACTCGATATCCGCGTAACAACTGGCCGGCGAGTATTAGCGCTAACCGATTCGCTGCAGCAATACCCGTTAGTGTTTATCCATGGTCGACAAGGATTCAAGTTCAGCGCTCAGGAAAGGCAAGCGTTGCGGACATTTGTGGAAAACGGCGGAGTGCTATTCGGAGATGCGATTTGCGCCAGTCGCACTTTTGCGGAATCGTTTCGTCGAGAAATGAGTCTGATCTTTCCGAACGACGTGCTGCGACGATTACCACCAGACCACGCGATGTTTACTGACGAATACGATGGATTTGATCTGACAACGATTACCCTACGAACACCCAGCACACGATCCGAATCACAAATGGCTGAAATACTCGAAACCCGTGGTTCACCCCATGTTGAAGCGATTCACATTAACGGCAGATTGGCAGTCGCCTTTTCGCCTTATGACTTAAGTTGTGCACTCGAAAATCAAATCTCAATCGAATGCAAGGGCTATTCCCGTCAGGATGCTGCTCGTCTCGGTTCCAATATTATTCTCTTTAGCCTGCAGCAATAACCGCTAGCCAAAAGTCTAAATGAAAACGCTCGTTAAACAAAATAAATGGCTATTACTCGTGTTGCTCACGGCATTGCTCGTGAGAATCGCCGTTGTTGGATTTCAATTTGAGTCGTTATCCGCAACAGACCCGGATAGTTACCGAGCGATTGCGGTGAACCTAGTTGCAGACGGCACCTATAGTCTCGGAGCCGATCCGACAGCTTTTCGTCCGCCAGTCTATCCACTCATACTGTCGCTTGGCATATACCTTGGAATACCCCACGGCATTTGGGTTGGTGGAATCCACATCTTATTTGGCGTCCTCACAGTTCTTCTCACCTACCGCGTGGCACTGACGATTAGCAGCGAGCCCGTTGCACTACTGGCAGCCGCGCTAGTCTGCATCGATCCGATCCTGTTGCATCAATCCATCCTAACCATGACCGAAACGACGGCCACTGTTCTCGGAATTTTGGCAATTTGGCTTTTAGTGCGCATGGTCAACAACACCAACAAGTTAAGTATCGTTTTAACAGGAGTAACTCTGGGAGTTGCCGGACTATGCCGCCCGACGTTTTTCGTTTTCGCAGCGTTGGCGCTGCTGGTCTTAATGTTTTCAAAAACAGTGCCTTGGAAAGAACAACTACGCACTAATCTCCTCGTTGGCTGTTGTCTGCTGGTAACGATCGCTCCTTGGGTCATTCGTAATCAAATCAGTCTGGGCAGACCAGTCCTAGCAACGACTCATGGAGGTTACACACTTTTGCTAGGCAACAATCCGCTTTTCTATGAATATCTAGACCAGCCCCTGAGTACCTATGGTGCTCAGCATTTTGATCGTGGCGTGCGACGGTTCAATATCTCGGAGAACCCCAGTTATGACTTTTGGGGACCGCGGGCGATTGGGCAACCCAAGGTCATTTCACGCAATGAAATCGAACGAGATCGGTTTGCTTATGAAGTTGCTAAATATCATATTTCCCAGCAGCCAAAATTGTTTGCGCGGTCCATCCTGCGGCGTGTCGGTAAGTTGTGGAGCCCGCTACCAAACGTAGGCTCGAGCAATGAATCCACCTCGCGATTTATCCTGCGGTTGGCTGTTGGGGGTTGGTATTTAACATTGTTTGCCGTTGTTTTTTGGTTTTCAGTGCGGCAGAGTAACAAATGGCTCGCTACTCCCATGCTACTGGGAATCGTCATGATCCTAGCCTTTACTCTCGTACACGCCGTCTATTGGTCTGATATGCGTATGCGGGCACCACTAATGCCCACACTCTACCTCGCCGCCGCGCTGGCTCTAATACCCGTGAGCGTGGAAGACGGTGGTTCCGATGGCGACCTCTCTACCAGCGGTGATAATGCCACGCACCCCAACCACAAAATCTCCTGCGGTTGACCATACTTAAACGAATCGTAGCCAGTAGGTTCAATGCGGTCCTATTCAGGGATACCGAAGCTCAGTCTCTCTGTGGGTATTAGCATTGTTTCAACTCCTTTAAATTCGTATACTTTTGCGACCTATACACCTCTGTTTTGCCTGATATCGCTCGTTTTTCCATACAAACCGCTCAAATCTCACCGCGCAACAATTTGACCGCCATCGTCCACAACCGTCGTTATCAAAATGCTATCTGGGCGCGTTATTTTGCGCTGTTTGCGGTGTACATTTCACTCCTCGGATTGCTGTCATCAACCGTTTGTTCAGCGGAAATTCAATTCCCCGCTAATCCAAACAACGCTCCCATCACAATCACGGGTGACGTCGGGTTTACTTGGACAAAAGGGGCCTATGAGGTCTGGCAGTTAACCCAGTGCCAATTGCGACAGGGATCATTTTCTGCCCAAGGGCAGTCCGCCATACTGTGGATCGACCGCACTGGCCGAACAGCGGGGATAGCGAACAATCTCATTGTCTATCTTGAAGGTGATAACACGCGGATTGAGCAACAACGCAGCGCTGGACTACACCAAGTCCAGCACAATCGCTCAACACCCACCAATCGCATCTTGACCGACAACCAATGGTTAGGCCGTCTATCAAGCTCGGCCGCAATCACGGTCACCACGGAACAAACCTTAGCCGCACCGCGCACACCAACAAATGTCTACAACCGTGCACTGGCCCGCTGGAAAGCAAGTCAAGCGCAAACAGCGGTACAGTTTGCCAGTTATCAAGATACGAATTCGGAATTAAATCGAACAACGACCGCTGCTGACAATAGTGTTGGTATTGGCAAGCATCGTTTGCGTCTACAGGGACGCAGCAATGTTAATTGGAGTCTGCACGTTGAACAAAACACGACCGGCGGTGGTTCACTCGCAATCGCAAAATCGGGGGTTCGTGTTACCATCGACGGAATTCAAGGCGGCGACAGTAATTCCTCAATCGTCACGATCGAAACGGACAGCATGGTGCTCTGGGGACCCGCTTTTGATCAACTGCGCGGCGGATCCATTACCGACTCTAACACGCCGATCGAAGTCTACCTCGAGGGCAACATCATTTTCCGCCAAGACGATCGAGTAATCTACGCCGATCGAATGTATTACAACGTCACCCAAGAACAGGGGATGATACTCAATGCGGAAGTCTTAACTCCGGTCAACGAATATAACGGTTTAATACGCATCAAGGCAGATGTACTGCAGCAAGTCAATCGACAAACATTTCGAGCATACGGAACTGCTATAACATCTAGTCGCATGGGCATTCCCAGCTATTGGTTGCAATCCGATAAGATTGAAATTGTCGATCGGCAACAACCCAGTATCGATCCTATAACGGGAAAACAAAAGCGAAACGTAGTTACAGGCGAACTTGTTTTTGATCATCAAGTCACAGCAACCAGCAAAGACAACTTCTTGTTCTTTGACGGAATCCCTATTTTCTACTGGCCTTCGATGAGCTCGCGAGTAGATAACTCCTCATTCTATTTGGATCGAATCCGAGTCAAAACCGATCGGGTTTACGGGCAACAATTACTCATTGATTGGAACGCCTTTCACATTTTCAATGTTGAAGAAGTTCCCGAGAACACGACTTGGTCGCTATCCACAGACTTGCTCAGTGAGCGCGGTGTTGCTTTTGGGACTTTGTATGAATACCAACGCGATGACATGTTTGGTCTGCCGGGGCTAAGTCGCGGCCAACTCGATGCTTGGGGACTACAGGACCACGGCACCGACAACCTCGGCCGAGATCGCCGCAACGTAACTCCCGAACGTGATTTTCGCGGGCGGATATTCTGGCAACACCGACAATTATTGCGCGATGGTATTCAATTGAGTGCCGAAGTGGGGCTAATCAGTGACCGAAATTTTATGGAACAGTTCTACGAACGAGTTTGGGATCAAGAAAAAGATCCCCTGACCGGAGTTGAACTAAAAAAGATTACCGACAACCGAGTGTGGAATCTGGCCGCGAACATTCGCGTAAACAACTTTTTTACGCAAACCGACTGGCTCCCTAAGCTTGATCATTACTGGCTTGGTGAATCCATCTTCGCCGACCGAGCCACGTGGCATGAACACACCAGCGTCGGCTTTGGACAACTCAAACCTGCCACCACGCCGCTCGACGTCGCCGAACAAGCTAAGTTTGATCTGCTCGCTGGTGAAGAACAAAAGTATTCGGGTATCCGTGCGGCTAGTCGACAAGAAATTGATTTCCCCATGCAATGGGGTAATGTTAAAGTGGTCCCCTATCTGCTTGGCGAGGCTGCCTATTGGGGCGATGACATCTCGCACCAAAGTGTAACTCGGACCTATGGCCAAGTCGGCATCCGTTCCAGCCTGCCAATGTCGAGAACTGACCCGAATATCAAAAGTAAACTCTTCAATGTAAGTGGATTGGCCCACAAGGTTAATTGGATGCTCGACGCCTATTGGGCAGACGCTAGCGAAAACATGGATCGATTTCCGCGTTACGATGCCTTAGACGATGATGCTCAAGAGCATTACCGTCGCCGTTTCTTTTTTGACACATTTGGCGGAATCGCAGGGCAAAACATCGCCGCCAAATGGGACGAACGGATGTTTGCTTATCGGGCAAACATGCAAGGTAATGTCACTTCACCCGTTACGGAAATTGCTGATGACGCGATGACATTCCGCTTAGCGACGGAACAACGTTGGCAGACTAAACGTGGGATTGCGGGCAAACAACACGTGGTGGATTGGATGGTTCTCAATGCAGAAATACTACTGTTTCCCGATGCTGACAATAACGAAGGTCAACACACCGGCATGTTTGACTACGATTACCGCTGGCACGTTGGAGATCGCTTTACCATTTTATCCGACGGCTATTTTGACTTTTACGGTGGTGGGTTAAAGACAGTCAGTGTGGGCGGCGTCTTGAGTCGCCCAGAAAACGGACGCCTGTTTTTAGGTTATCGCATGATCGACGGTCCTATTTCCAGCCACATATTCAATGCGGCGGCTAGTTACAAAATGTCGCAAAAATGGATCGCCATCATTGGCACTTCATTCGACCTCGGTGATGCAGGTAATATCGGTCAAAGCTTGTCCTTGGTAAGAATCGGCGAATCTTTGCTCGTTCGCGCTGGCATTAATTATGATGAGAGCCGTGATAATTTTGGTGTCCACATTACGATTGAACCACGGTTCCTGGGCAACGGTCGCATCGCCAGACTGACCGGTATTCATACACCCCCTGCCGGAGCGTATGGGTTAGAATAATAAATATTGGTAGCTCTCGCATCACAACACGGTATTCCATTGTTTCCACTGAACCAACCGTCGACAAAAATCAAGATGTCCACTTGAAACCAACGCGTTAGAATACAATTCCAATGAACAATTCCAATCAAACACTTAGAATATCCGGCCTCGTGCAAACCGAATTGGAGCTGACTGCTACACAACTAGCCGTAGATATCGATGCTGAATTTCAGGTAGCTGACATTGCGACCCTATTACCAAAGCGAACAGGCGCCGCTGTTCAGCTACAGGGCCTGTTGCAGTTATGTGTTCCTGCGCCTGAGGCAACTCATATTGGCCTGCATGGATCGTTAGACGATTTCCATGCCAGCATTCCACTAGCGGCCGTCTGTGACAGAGGCTTGATTGTACATCATCTGGAAGGTGCTATTTTGAGTGTTGACCAGGGTGGCCCTTTTCGGTTTTTCATTCCCGATCACGCCGCCTGTCAGATGGATGAAATTGATGAATGTGCCAATGTGAAGTTCTTAGATCACATTGAATTCACCGCAGGTAAAGGACACGACAATCGCCCTCAAGACGAACAGCAACACGCAGCTCTCCACGCGGAACAAGACTGAACCGCGAAGGAACGCTAATTAGCGCCACCAACTTACACAATGGGGCGCGAATATAGAAACTGACAGCATCCGTGATATATTAGCCGGTGATGCTTGAAACGCGGACTTTGGTGTATCGCTGGCGATGGCCAGTGCGGCGTTTTGAGTTTTTACGACGACGGAATTTCTGGACGTAGATTTTTTCACCCTTAATTTCAGCGATAACTTCTGCTGTAACCAAAGCGCCTTCTACTACAGGCTGACCAACTTTGACACCTTCATCGCTAGAAATCGTCAGCACTCGGTCAAAGGTGATCTCGTCACCAGCATTAACGTCACGAAGATCAATTTCAAGCTCTTGACCTTCTTCTACTTTATATTGACGGCCACCGTCAGCGATGATTGCGTACATAATAACGCTCTATTATCCAAATAAATGTATCTGTTGCTGATTTGCATTAACAAATCAGCGGTAAAAACTATCTCGCACAACTGCGATGAACCGTTAAAAATATCCCAAGAATCCGTTTTCGTCGAGGGGCTAATCCGCGGATTCCAATTTCTTTTTCACTAGTTTACTTTAGGCGGAACCTAAACGCGGCCCATCAAACTTTAACCTGTTTACCCTTAGCATTGCGGCAATCTAACTCCAAATGTTCTGGGAACAACCCTTCAATACTAAGGACTTGGATAACCATATCTCCTACTTCTTCAAGAGCCATGATTTCACGACGTTTCTTATTGTTTAGGTAAGCCGAAACACCCTCGTGCACTCGAACCGTAACTCGCGTAATTTCATCCTTACGGCTAGCCATCATCAGTGTACGAACAACTTCGATCGCCATACTTTCAGCCGTTTTCACGATACCACGACCTGAGCAACAAGGGCAATCGTCATAGACGCTGCGTTTGAGACTTGGGCGAATCCGTTGTCGAGTCATTTCAATCAAGCCAAATGGACTCGTCCGCATGATCTTTGTGCGCGCGCGATCTCGGTCCATCGCATCACGTAATGCTCGTTCCACTCCCCGACGATGCTTTTCCAGTCGCATGTCAATGAAGTCATTAACAATAACGCCACCTAAGTCACGTAATCGAAGTTGCCGAGCGATTTCTCTGGCTGCGTTCAAGTTCATTTTATAAGCGGACACTTCAGCGTTACTGTCCGTCCGGAAGTTACCGCTATTAACATCGATCGCGACAAGTGCTTCGGTCGGATCAATAACAATGGAGCCACCTTCCTTCAGCTTAACTTCACGTTTATATATTCGAGCAATCTCTTGGTCGAGTTTATATTTGTGGAAGATCGGTTGTTTGCCGTCATAGAAATGTAAACGATCCACGAATTTGGGCATGATCATTTCCAAGAAATTTCGAGCACGTTTATAAGCATCCTTTTCATCGATATAGATCGCATCCATATCTGAATTGACTGTGTCACGCATCGTGCGAATGATAATGTCACTCTCTTCGTAAATATCCACCGGCGTTTGAGTCTTCTCGACTCGACGGACGATCGCTTTCCAGAGCCGAATCAAGTAGGCTAGGTCACGTTCTAAATCACCACGTTTTTTGCCGAGGCCAGCAGTGCGGACGATAAACCCAAGTCCCTTAGGGGGCTCAAGATCCAGCAATATGTCACGCAGCTTACGCCGCGCTTTGTCATCTTCGATCTTTCGCGAGACACCGACACGACCTAAGGATGGCATCAACACTAGGTACCGACCGGGAATGCTTAAATAGGTCGATAATGTCGGCCCTTTATTACCAATCCCCTCTTTGATAACCTGCACTAAAACCTCATCACCCTTCTTAAAAATGTCTTGAATCGGAGGTTTCACTCGCGGGCGACCACCGTTGTAATGGCGTTGTTGTCCTCGGCCCTTACGCCGTGAGTCCGGTTTTTTATTGTCTTGCTTATTGCCGTTTTGCTGATCAATCGGCTTGTTAGGATCAAATCCACCCTGCCGATAGTATTGCGGCTCGACGTCACTAATATGCAAGAATCCATTTCGACCGATACCAAAATCCACGAACACGGCTTGAATACCCTGTTCGAGATTAACGACTTTGCCCTTATAAATATTTCCGACACAATTGCCTTGACTGGCTCGTTCAACATAGAGCTCTTCAAGTTGTCCATCTTCGATGACCGCGACCCGACATTCCTCGGGTTGCGACACATTGATTATCATTTCTTTTCTCATTGGGTTACCATTTTCTGTTGTTTGACTGTTGCCAACCGGAGTGAAATCCTTAGGGAGCAAGATCAGGCATAACCTGTCTTATCTCTTGAGTCAAAAATGTATCTACTTCTCGGGCACTGTCGAGCAACATCGCTCGCTTGGCAATTTCACCGCATTGTTTAATGTTGAAACTGCGACAGACCTGTTTAATTTCGGGTATAGCGCTTGGTGGTAAACTCATGCTGCGCAATCCCAAGCCCAAGAGCAATGGAATATAGCGGGGAGTGGTACTCATATCACCACATAGGTTTACCGGCACTTTGGCCGCGTTGGCCAGATTTAATGTTGTTTGAATTAGTCGCAATACAGCCGGATCGCTGGCTCGGTATAAGTCTGCCAAAGCACTATTGCTACGGTCCACAGCAAGGCAGTATTGGATAAGATCATTTGTTCCGATGCTGATAAAATCGACTTCGCGGAGCAGTTTATCAAGCATCATGACCGCAGCTGGAACTTCCACCATCATCCCCACTTCGACATTTTCATCAAACTCGATCTGATCTTCATTGAGATCTTCCATCGTGTCGATCAATAGCATCTTCGCTTGTCTCAGCTCATCAAGAGTCGTAATCATGGGGAACATGATCCGAACTTTACCTAATGCACTTGCTCGCAATGCAGCTCGCAATTGGATTCGAAACAAATCCAAATTCCGTAACGACAATCGAATGCTACGAACACCTAAGAACGGGTTGCTTTCTTCTTCATGCAACGGTAATTGACCCATTTTATCAGCGCCAAGATCAAGTGTACGAATGACGACTGGGCGAGGAGCCATTGTTTTTATGACATGAGTATAAGCGACATAATGATCTTCCTCGGTCGGTTCGTCATCTGTACCGAGATACAAGAACTCGGTGCGATACAACCCGATGAGATCTGCCCCCCGCTCTAAGCAAGTTGCTACCTCGTGCGGAAATTCAATATTTGCGCCCAGTTGTATTTCAGTACCGTCAGTAGTCATCGCTGGTAAGTCTCGTAAGACCGACCATTCTGCTGCTTGGGACCGGTGATGTTCGACTTCGGTGCGATAGCGGGCTAGTGTGGGTGCATCTGGATTGAGAATGACTTGTCCGTGATCGCCATCAACAATCACAACATCACCGCCGGAAACATCCGTTAAGAACTGACCCATCCCCACCACAGCAGGAATTTCTAGACCTTTAGCGACAATCGCAGTATGCGAACCTGGGCCACCAATTTCAGTCGCAAACCCCAGCACGAATCGAGGATCAAGTTTAGCTGTTTCGCTGGGGGTGAGATTATGAGCGAGCACGATAAGCGGTGTGGAAAGATTATTAAGTGACTCGCGACGTCGCCGCAACAACTTTCCAAGCAAACTTTT
>Ga0208879_1000492_pt1 | contig 40836 bp, 32 predicted proteins | sample Knorr_S15_td_Bot_FD_185605 | JGI IMG/M metagenome (GOLD analysis project Ga0208879, IMG submission 185605) | Marine microbial communities from Southern Atlantic Ocean transect - Knorr_S15_td_Bottom_ad_5009_LV_A (SPAdes) (version 2) | ecosystem: Environmental > Aquatic > Marine > Oceanic | place... | reverse complement strand
GATGATGGTTCTTGTTATAATGTAAGCGCAAGTCTTGATATATATTCATTTGATCATCAAATGGTAGAGGTGATCTCTGAGGCTACAAACGCTACATACCAATGGTATTTCGGAATCGATTTATTATCAGAACAGTCTGCGGTATTAGTGCCTTCAGAAAACGGAGATTACTCTGTTGTTGTAACCGATGATCAAGGATGTTCTATAACACTGGGATTCACAGTCGCAGAAGTGAGTTTGTTTGAGCTAGGAAATATTGAAATACAAGTTTATCCTAATCCAGCTACTAATACACTCCACTTACTCGTAAACCAAAACTTTGATGAGTTAAGTATTGAGGTACTGAATACATTCGGTGCCATTTTAATTGACACTGACTTGTATGATGTTAGAAGTGAGGATGTTGTTGAGTTTAATATTAGTGATCTTCCTAATGGAATGTATATACTTAAAGTTTCAACAAAAGATGAACTTATTACGATACCGTGGATGAAACGATAATTATTCATTCGTTATTGAAAAAAGCTCCTGTATTTGCAGGGGCTTTTTTTGTAGGCATATTTTTTGATGTTAGATAATTGGTTGAAAGTTATATATTTGCTCCACTAGTTATTAACGACTTACCTAATTATGAAAAAAAGAATTTCCCCTCAAGTATTATTACTGATATTGTCAGTGTTTACATTCTCAAATGTTAAAGCTCAATGTGATTTACCAGAAATCTTCACTGGTAACACTGGCTTGAATATGACGGTTATGTTATTGCCAGCCTTTGTAGAGTCATTACCCATTTCAGATTCTGTAGCATATATATATGCTATAAATTCTAGTGGAATGGTTGTCGGTTCTACAAGTGTAGATGGTACCAATCAGACTTTATTAATCTTATGGGGAGATGATACTTTTACAACAGAAGTTGATGGTGCTTTATCAGGCGAAGAAATCACGTTTCAGTTGGTTGATGGAATAGATCTTTACGACATCAGTCCAGTATTTGGAATAGGTAGTAGTTCTTTTGTAGCAAATGGTATTGCCTCTATGGTAGGTTCAACGACAAGTTTATTATGTAGTTCAGGCGGCGATTCAGTTTTGGGTTGTACCAATGTTCTATCATGTAACTATAATTCATTAGCAACCGAAGATGATGGTTCATGTGTAGATGCAGATGCGGATTGTGAATCGTGTGTTGATGGAGTAGTGGTTATATCTGATTCAGATGGCGATGGCGTATGTGATGCAGATGAAGTTGCTGGTTGTACAGATAATACGGCTACGAATTATGACGCATCAGCTACCGAAGATGATGGTTCATGTGAATATGATACCACAGGAGGAGATTGTGAATTACCTGGTTTGTTTGCTGGAAATACAGGGGCTAATATGACGGTTATGTTATTGCCCGATTTTATTAACTCTTTACCCGTAACAGATGAAGATGCTTATGTAGTTGCTTTAACACCATCGGGCATGCTTGTAGGATCAGCTTTAGTTTATGGGGTAAGTCAGAATTCTATAGCCATTTGGGGAGATGATACTCTAACACCTGAGTTAGATGGGGCATTAGCCGGAGAGCTTATATCCTTTCAACTGGTAAATGGGACAGATTTATATGATATCTTATCAACAGTTACCTATACAACAGGAGGGATTACTGTTCAGCCTATGGCAGTAACAACAACATTAGTGTGTTCAGGTACTGGAGAAGAAACGGTGAATGGCTGTATGGATAACTTGGCGTGTAATTATAGTTCAGAAGCAACAACAGATGATGGTTTATGTGTATATGCTGATGAGGTTTGTGAAACTTGTGTTGATGGAGTAGTAGTTACATCTGATGCAGATGGCGATGGTGTTTGTGATGCAGATGAAATTGCTGGTTGTACAGATGAGGCAGCTTGTAATTATGATCCATTAGCAACAGATGAAGGAACTTGTGAGTTTGCTGATTCCTTTTATGATTGTAATGGCACTTGTCTTATTGATGCAGATTCAGATGGTGTTTGTGATGAATTAGAAGTCGTAGGTTGTACGGATGAGTCTGCTTGTAATTATGATTCTAGTGCAACAGATATTGATGATTCTTGTGTGTATCCAGAAGAATATTATAATTGTTCTGAAGATTGTTTGAACGACATAGATTCAGATGGTATTTGTGATGAATTGGAAGATGAGGGTTGTACAAATGCCATTGCTTGTAATTTTGATCCTAATGCAACTAGTGATGATGGAAGCTGTTTGTTTGCTGCTCCGTACTATGATTGTGATAGTGTATGTCTTAGTGATGATGATGGAGATGGTGTTTGTGACCCATTAGAAGTATTAGGCTGTACAGATAACGCATATTTAGAATACGATTCTTTAGCTACAGAAAATAATGGCACCTGTACTACATTAATTGTTTATGGTTGTATGGACCCTGCATATACTGAATTTAACGATGAAGCAAATATCGATGAGGATCTAAGCATGTGTATTACATTGGTTGTTGAAGGTTGTACGGATACATTAGCATGTAATTATAATATTGTTGCAAATACTGATGATTCCTCTTGTGAGTACGCGATTGAATATTACGATTGCGATGAAAACTGTCTGTCAGATATTGACTTAGATGGGGTATGTGATGAGTTAGAGCTTAGCGGATGCACCGATGAAGCTTCTTGTAATTTTAATACAGAGGCTACTGAAGATGATGGTTCTTGTTATCTAGTAAATGTTACTCTTTGGTATGATTACGATAACTTGACTATAACTGCAGGTTCAGATATTTTTGGACCAGCTACATATACATGGATGTATGGAGCAACTGAGTTGACTGAATTATCAGATAGTTTAATTGCAACTGAGAACGGATTGTACACAGTAGTAGTAACAGATAGTGAGGGTTGTGAAGGTTCTGACACCTTATCTGTATACAATGTAGGAGTAAATGAATTAGTTGATTTACCGATTCAATTATACCCTAATCCAGCGAAAGAGTATTTAAATGTAAATATTCAGTCGAGTGATGGTTTCTTAAAACTCGAAATAATAAATAGTAGTAACAGATAGTGAGGGTTGTGAAGGTTCTGACACCTTATCTGTATACAATGTAGGAGTAAATGAATTAGTTGATTTACCGATTCAATTATACCCTAATCCAGCGAAAGAGTATTTAAATGTCGATATTCAGTTAGCTGAAGGATTCATCGAACTTGAAATACTAAATTCTATAGGTGCTGTAGTTTTAGTGAAAAATGTGAGTGGTGAAGAATTAACTAATACGATTCAAATTACTCTTGATAAAATTCCGGAAGGCTTGTATTTCTTGAAGACCCTTATCAATAATAGGGTATATATATTACCCTGGATTAAACAGTAAATTAATTAAAAAACTCCCTTTAAGGGAGTTTTTTTGGTACATGCTTTGCTTGAAAGCTAAGTACAATCATTAAAAGTCATTTGATATGAGAAAACTCCTACTTACTTTATCTATTTTAATATCTAGTTTATCCGTAGCTCAGGATCTATATTGGCCTGCTACTTTAGGCGAAATTAACACTGGAGCCAACTTAACCATGTTAATTACACTAGAAGAAGAAATCTATTTTAACGGTAATCCCATTGCCGATGGCGCTATGATAGGTATTTTTTATGAAGATGATGAAGGTGTTTTGCAAAACGCAGGTTTTACTTCGTATTTGTCTGGTGAGACCATGCAATTTGCCGCATATGGAGATGATGCGACTACCCCTGAAACAGATGGCTATGCAAGTGGGCAAGCATATGTATGGTATATTAATATAGACGGAAATGATTACCCGACAGAAGCGACCTATTTTGTAGGTGGGCCTTTTACAAATGTCTATCAAACAAATCAGTTAACAAGAGTAACTCATTTTAGTATTGAGAGTAGTGATGATGATATTGAAGGTTGTACGGATTCGGCATATTTAGAATTTAATCCCGAGGCAACAATTGATGACGGTAGTTGCGAAACTCTTATTGTTGAAGGATGTACCGATTCTAATTTTTTGGAGTACAATGAAAATGCAACTGAAGATGATGGCACCTGTTTAACTCCAATACTTGTTGGGTGTATGGATGTAGAGGCTAACAATTTTAACGAGGATGCGAATGTAGCTTGTGATGATTGCTGTGAAACGACCATTTTTGGTTGTACAGATCCTACTGCATTTAATTTTAATCCTTTAGCAAATGAAGATGATGGTTCTTGTACAGATGAAGCTATAGGTTGTACAGATCCAGACTTTGTTGAGTATAATCCAGATGCAAATACCGATACCGATCCTAGTTCTTGCATCACCCCAGCAATATATGGGTGTACTGTAGAGGCAGCTGTCAATTTTGATTTAGAAGCAAATGTTAACGATGGTTCATGTATAATGGTACTTGAAGGATGTATCGATCCATTGTATTTGGAATATAACGAAGATGCTACCTTGGACGATGGCTCATGTTTGGTAATGGTAATATTGGGTTGTACGGATATCAATTATGTAGAGTTTTTTCCTCCAGCAAATACGGATGATGGCTCTTGTGAGGTTTTAGTTGATGGTGGGTGTATAGATGAAGGTTATATTGAGTTTGACCCAGAAGCTACTGTTGATGATGGTTCGTGTATTACACTAATTGTTGCGGGGTGTATGGACGAACAATATTTAGAATTCAATCCCTTAGCAAACACAGATGACAATTCTTGTACGAATGTGGCTTTCCCAGGATGCACAGAGCCACTAGCTGATAATTTTAATCCTATAGCTAACCAGAACGATGGCTCATGCGAGTATTTAGGTTGTACAGATGAAACGGCGTTTAATTATGATGACACTTCGAATCTAGATGATGGATCATGTGTTCCAGTACTAGAAGGGTGTACAAATCCAAATTATTTAGAATTTGATCTTAATGCAAATATCAACGATGGCTCTTGTATAACAGTAATTGTTTATGGATGTACCGATGAATCTGCACTTAATTTTGATCCGTATGCAAATGTAGATGATGATTCTTGTATCCCTCAAGTAGAAGGATGTATGGATACCTTATACGTAGAGTTTAGCCCATTAGCAACAGTAGATGATGGGACATGTGAAACTTTAATTGTTACAGGATGTACAGATGAAGATGCAGCTAACTTTGATCTTTATGCTACTATTGATGACGGTTCGTGCATTTATTATTTAATAATTGTGGATTACACACATTTAGGTGCATCTACTTACGAGTTTGAAGTGGAGGTGGTTAGTATGTTGGGTTATACCATTCTATGGGACTTTGGTGATAATTCGTACAGTAATGCTGAAGAAGTAATTCATGTTTATGAATACAATGGAACCTATACTATTACTATTACTGTTACCAATGGTGAAATGTCATTAGTAGATGAAATAACAATTATTGTAAACGTTCCTGGTCTGGGTATTGACGAAATTGAAGATGTACTCGTTCAAGAATCTTATTTTGATGTATTGGGTAGGCCTTGTGTTGAAGTTGATGAAGGAGTCATTTATATTCGAAATAGAGAGTACTCAAGTGGTAAAAGGATAAGAGATAAAATATTTTATCAGAAACATTAAAAAAAGCGCCGAAAGGCGCTTTTTTTAATGTTTGTATAAATAGGATTTAAAATGCTGCATAAAAACAAAGGTGATGATTAATCCAGAACTCAAACCTTCGGCGATAAGCATAAAGCCTAAGGCTCCTTTATTTAAATAACTACCAAAGGGCTCGTTGGCTCTTATGTATTCGTAAAACTCTGGGTCAATAAAATCTATATAAAACATAAAGAAGACCACGAAGGTGAAGACGGCAATCCCCGAAACATAAATACCACTGGTAAAACCTCCTAAATAATCAAAATCACCTTTCGTTAACTGTTTAAGATAACTGAATAAGCCAATCATTAAGATTAACAGATTTAAAGTCCTTAGTTCGGTGATGTGAATAAATCCTGTGAGTTTCATTATTACAAAATAGAGGATCAATGCTACACCTGTACCAATTCCGTACTTGTATATCAATTTTGTATTCATAATAAAATATTTTATGGTTCCATACTTCTAATTTACTCAAAAATAAGTGTTTATAAAAGGAAAGCGCCATTTCATTATATAATGAAATGGCGCTTTGAGCTGACGATCGGACTCGAACCGACGACCTCATCCCTACCAAGGATGTGCTCTACCAGCTGAGCTACGTTAGCAACGTTTGGCAAAAGTAAATAATTAGCTTCAATTCCTTTAGTTCTAAAGGAAAATCTTTGCTTTGGCTAATTCTTTTACGAGTTTATTTCTAAGCTTATCAGAGATTAGGTACATCACCGGAACCAAAATTAAGGTAAGGAATGTAGCAAAGGTTAAACCGAAGATTACCGTCCAGGCCATAGGTCCCCAGAAAATAGCATTGTCTCCACCGAAGAAAATTTGAGCATCAAATTCTGTTAATAACGTATAGAAGTTGATGTTCATTCCTGTAGCTAATGGCAAGAGCCCTAATACAGTAGTAATAGCTGTTAAAAGAACGGGTTTTAATCGTTTTTGACCTCCTTCCTGTATACATTCCATAGCCAAGTGCTCATCGAGTATAGTATCTTCTGCAATATCGAGATCTCTTCTTTTTCTTGCTTTTACTAAATCTATATAATCTATGAGTACTATGGCGTTGTTTACGACTATACCTGCTAGCGATACGATACCAATCCCTGTCATGATAATAACAAAATCCATATTGAAAATTGCTAAACCAAAAAACACACCGATGGTACTGAAGATTACGGTAACAATAATAATGAAAGGCTTTATAGCAGAATTAAACTGACTTACCAAGATTAATGTAATCAGGGCAATGGCAATCATTAAAGCCTTGGCTAGGAAGTCTTGGGTTTGTGCTTGTTCCTCTTGTTTACCGGTAAATTGTAATTCATATCCCGGTGGAAGCGTTTTGTCTGCTAAGAGCATTTTTAATTGGTCATTAATCACATTCTCGTTGTAGCCTTCCAAGACCTTAGAGTAAATCGTTACTTGACGCTTCATATCCTTACGGTTTACAGAACCATAAGTACTATTGTATGAATAATGCGCTACCGACGAAATAGGAATTTGTTTTATTTTCCCTGTAGACTGACTCCTAAACGTAATTCGTTGATTCATCAATGCAGGAATACTATAACGATAGGCATCATCCAGTCTAAGAACTATTGGATGTTCATCTTCACCATCTTTAAATTTAGAGATTTCCTTACCGAATAAAGCGGTACGAATGGTGCTTGCAATTTGTGCCGTAGAAACACCTAATCTTCTAGCTTGATCTCTATCAATATTAATTAATAGTTCAGGTTTATTTAATTCTAAATCGACTTTTAAACCTTCAATACCAGCAATATTTTCTTTTTCGATGGCATTTTTAACTTCTTCAGAAATGGCTAATAATTCATCAAAGTTTTCACCTCTAATTTCGATGTTGATAGGTTTACCCATAGGAGGCCCTTCGCGGTTTTTATCAACACTAATTTCTACACCAGGCATTCCTTTAAGTTCGGTAGAAATACGCTTCATAATATCGCCTGTACTGACCCCTTCACGGAATTCGAATTCCACAAAATTGATGGTAATTCGAGCTTTGTTAGGTGTAACACCTCTATTACCACCAATTTCATTTGGATCGGTAGTTCCAGCCCCAACGTTAGTCATTACCGATGATACGGCATGCTCGAAAGGCTTGAGTGTTGCAAAAATTTGATCTTCTACAATATGCGCAATAGAATCCGTAACCTGAACATCACTTCCTAAAGGAAGCTCTACAAACACGTTGATGTATTTGGGTTCATTAACAGGGAAGAATTCCACTTTTGGAGCCTTAAATATAAATAGGGCTATAGAAGAAAATAACAATAAGCCTGTTCCAGCCAAGAGTAAATAAGGCTTGTAGCCCGTTAGAGACCAGTGTAGTATTTGAGCGTATTGCTTTTCTAGTTTGACAAGTAAGGTGTCCTGAAACCAATGAGATATTGGTGTTAGCAGTAGGCCATTGATTAAGGTTAAAATGGCAAAAGCAATGAGTAGTGAACCGAAAAATACTTTTCCAGCTATATAGAATACGATAGCTAAGACAGTGAATATGAGCGCTAATTTTGATATTTTGTTTTTATTTGGTTTAGATCGATCGTCCTTTGTCATGAAAGTAGATGCGAAAACCGGATTGATAACCAAGGCAACAAATAAAGATGAGCCAAGTACAATGATCAATGTCATTGGAATATAGCCCATAAATTCACCCATAATATCATCCCAAAATAAAAGAGGGAAGAAGGCTGCTAAGGTCGTAGCTGTAGAGGATATAATCGGAATGGCAATTTCTCCCACACCTTGTTTAGCTGCTTCTATTTTACTTAAACCTTCTTCGTTATAGAGTCGGTGTATGTTTTCTATTACTACAATAGCATTATCTACCAACATCCCTAAAGCCAGAATTAAGGCAAATAATACAACCATATTCATGGTGGTACTCATACCTCCTAAAACCACAAAACTGATGAACATAGATAGTGGTATAGCAAGTCCCACGAATAACGAATTCCTAAGACCTAAGAAGAATAGTAAGACTAGAATAACCAGTATTACTCCAAAAATAATACTGTTTTCGAGATTGTCTAATTGCTTTCTAGTCTGTTCCGATTGGTCGTTAGTAATAGAAATGTTTAATCCATCGGGTAAAATTTTAGAAGTTTTAGAATCCTCTAAAATGGTCATGATTTGATCCGTGGCTTCCAAAAGGTTTTCACCACTTTTCTTAATAACATTTAAAGAAACTACCGGCTTTTTATCTAATCTAGCGTAGCTCTTTCGTTCTTCATATCCATTAATAACACTTGCAATATCTCTTAGATAAACAACCTTGCCTTTTTCACTTTTTACAATGATGTTTTCGATCTCTTTAACAGACTTAAATTCGGCATCGGTACGTACAGAACGACGAGAATTCCCTAAAAGGATGTCTCCTCCAGCAATCGATACATTTTCGAAACCTATAGCATCCTCAATGTCTCTAAAGCTTATTTTATTACTCTCCATTCTGTGGAGATCTGTTTTAATCGTAATCTCTCTGTCGAGTAATCCTGTAATTTCAACTTTAGAAATTTCTGAAATAGATTCTATCTGATCCTGAAGTTCTTCGGCGTAAATTTTTAAATCGTCTAAACTATAGTCTCCAGAAAGATTGATGTTTAGGATAGGGAACTCCGAGAAGTCGATGTCCATAACCATAGGCTCCATATCTAAGTCGGAGGGTAAATCTCTTTTGGCTTTATCTACAGCATCCTTAACATCTTGCAAAGCGGACTTTACTTCAACATCGGTATTAAACTCTACAATAATGCTCGAGTTATCCTGAATAGAATTTGAGCTTAAATTTTTTATACCCTTTATAGACTTAATTTGTTTTTCTATAGGACGAGTAATCAGATTCTCTATATCGGCAGGAGAATTTCCGGGATAAACTGTCTGCACCATAATGGTAGGCATAACAATATCTGGGAAAAGAGATTTTGGCATGTTTTTGTACGAATACAGGCCGAAAAATGTGAGTAATAGGGTTAGTATAAATACCGAGGTTTTGTTTTTCAGAGATAGGTTAGTAAGTCCGAAACTTTTATTCTTATGTTCCATAGTTTACTTTTTAATATCTAGAATACTTCCACCAACAACTTCACTATACCCCTCGACGATTACTTGGTCTCCAGATTTTAGACCTGAAAGAATCATGCTTTTGTCTGCTTGAGATAGGCCCACTTCCACATACGTTTTTTGAGCTTTACCTTTATTGTTTACGAAAAGGTAATCACCTCTCATATCCTTTTTTACAATTTGAGAAGGAACGATAAGCGCCTTTTCATTTACATAATCTTGAATCTCAAGAGAGGCAACAGCATTAGGTTTTAATTCTCCTTGAGTATTGTTTAAATTGATCTTTACTTTAAAAGTTCTGTTTTCAGGATTAATTACTTGCCCTACAAAACTTATAGTTGCGCTTTTGTTAATCCCTAAAGCCTTGAATTGGATGTTTACAGGATTGTTCTTTTTAAGCACATTAGCATAGCGTTCGGCTACATCGGCTTCAACATATACCTTTTGTGCATTTACAATTCTAAAAGCAGCTCTTCCGGGAGCAGCTAGTTCACCCATGTTCAAAAATATCTCTTCGATGAAACCACTTATTGGAGCCGAAATATTTAGTTTGGCCATTTGTGCTTCGGCAGCTTTAAGCTTGTTGTTAAGTGCTTCGTATTGGTTTTGGATTTGTAAGTACTGTAATTCAGAACCAATTTTTTGATCCCAAAGACTTTGCTGTCTTTCGAAGGTTGTTTTTGCTAATATGACCGCTAATTCTAATTCAGCGATATTATTTTGCATGATTTCAGAATCGAGTTCTATAATGGTTTCTCCTGCTTCAACCCAGTCTCCTTCTTTTGCGTGGAGTGCTTTTATGGCACCACCCAATTCGGCACTTACCAGTACATTGGCTTTAGAATTTACCGTTCCGGGTTGTTCTATATAATGCTTAAAAGCTTCGGGTTTAATGTTTTTTAGGCGCACAGGAATTTTCTTCTCCACAAGAATTTCCTTGCCATTATTCAATTCTTTTTCTACCCCTTTTATTTGTCCTTTAAGTTCAATTAACTGAGATTTTAACTCTTTTAATTGTGTCTTTTTAGCTTCTACATTAAACTCTGCTTCTCCACACGAAACGAGTAGAATAGAAACTGTACTGAAGATGATGGCTAGTTTTTTCATGAATTATTTTCCTAGTGAACGTTGGTAGTTCAAGTTTTTGATCAATAAATTGTAGATGCTTAGCGAGAAATTGGTGTTGGTCTCTAAGTACTCATTTCCCGTTTGTGACAATTCTAAGCTACTCACTAAACCTTCGCGGTATTTGGCGATGGTTTTGTCGTATATTTTTTTCGATAAGCTTAGGTTCTTTTCTTGGTGATTGTAATTGCTAATAGCATTTAGGTAATCACTTTGGGCAGCTATATAGGCTAATTCTAAACTCTCCTCTATATGCGATTTGTCATTCTTAGCTTGTTCGAATTTTAAGCGTGCTTGTTGGATTCTAGCCATACCACCGAGTCCATCAAATATTGGGAGGCTAATCTTAATTCCCACTAATTGACTCGGATACCAATGGGTGTTTTTATCAAAAGCTGTAAAGTCATTTCCCATCGCTGATGCACCAATAGCAGCAAAAGCGGCTACCGTTGGAAGTTTGTCGGTTTGATAGCGACGCATATCTAATTCCTTAAGTTTTACTTTTAAGTCTGCCATCTGGTATTCCAGACGATTTTCTATAGTCGCTTCTTCGAGCTGAAAGGATATACTTGAGGCTAGAAGTGTGGGAAGTTTATCGGTTAAAACAAGTGTTTCGTCTAGAGGGACTCCTAAAATGAGCTTTAAATAGATTTCTGATATTTCAGTTCTTCTCAGCATATTAGCATATTTCATTTTCATCTGAGAAAGGACTAAAGACATACGATCTACCTCTAAATCTTCTATGAAGCCATTGGTATATAGCGCTTCCATTTCCGAAACGATGTCTTTATGTACGATGACTATATTTTCTAGAAAGTAACTGTTTTCTCTAGCTAGAAGAACATTGAAATAAGCCGTTGCAATACTGTCTTTTACCTGACTTGCAGTGAAATCTTTACTTAGCTTTGCGAAGCTCATAAAAGATTTTGCCGCTTGTAATCCAACAATATAACTTCCACTAAATAGGAGTTGCGACGCAGTGATATTTGCGCTTGTAGTATGTGGTATCCCAAATTTCATTTCATTGAGAACTTCAGGATCTTGCGTAGGAAGTAATAAGGTTGGTATTTCCAGATATTTTTGCCATTGCGCTTCGGCATTAATTTGCGGTAAGCCTACAGAAATAGTTTCTAACATTTGCTTAGAGGCAATGTCGACTCCTAAAATGGCATTTTTCACATCTCTATTATGAGCAAGTCCAAAGTCTTGTGCCTCCTTTACCGAGAATGAATGTTGTGCGTGTAAGCTGAAACTCACAAAACAACACAGAGCTATAATTAGTCGTTTAGTCATTTTTTAGTTTTTGTTCTAAATAATTAATTCCTTGCTGTGTGGCTATTCCACGGATATGGTATACGCGATTTTCTCTTAGGAGGGCTTTAAAATCGTACTGAGTAAGCGGAAAGAGTTCGTCATCAACTAATGCATCTACCGTATTCATCATTAGTTTTGCTATGATGTCTACATTTATATCCTCTCGATAAAAACCTTGTATTTTTCCACGTTCTATATTCTGCGTAACACAAGAAAAAATGTGTTTCTTTTTTATTTCGTCAAGAATCTTCCAAACAGATGGATAGTACTTTTGAACATTATGAATGAGCATAGGAGGTCTGTTTTTAAGCATTAGACAGACTTGCTCATCTATGTCAAAAAGTTCGTCAATAACATTTTCGTTTTTTTCTTGAATGCTATTAATCATTTCTAGAATGGTACTCTGATGTAAGCTGAAGCACTTTTCTATTAAGTCCGTTTTGTTGCTAACGTATTGGTAGAGAGTCTTTTTTGAGATACCCATATGGCTTGAAACATCATCCATGTTTACGGTCTTAACACCATTTTTCATGAACAATCCTAAAGCTCCTTCAATTATTCGGTTGAATCTTTCCATAAGAACTGCAAAGTTAGTTGGTGGAAACGTAGGAAACAAATATTGGTTAAAAATGTTTCCTCCATTAATGAACTTTAACAATTCGGGATTTTAGGGCATAAAAAAAACCCCAAAAAGGGGCTTTGTGACTGTGTAATAGAATATTACTCTTGCATATTGTGATATACATTTTGTACATCATCGTCTTCTTCAATTTTTTCTAGCAGCTTATAAACGTCAGCTTCTTGTTCCTCAGAAAGCTTTTTGATGGTCGTAGGAATGCGATCGAATCCAGAGCTTAAGATTTCAAATTTGTTTTCTTCTAAAGCCTTTTGAATCGTACCAAAACTTTGGAAGTCACCATAAACCATGATACCACCTTCATCTTCAAAGATTTCTTCTGCACCAGCATCAATCAATTCAAATTCTAGCTCTTCTAGGTCTTGTCCAGTATTAGCGATCATGAAATTACATTTGTGCTCAAACATAAATTCTACTGAACCCGAAGTACCTAAAGAACCATCACATTTATTGAAGTAACTACGCACATTGGCAACCGTACGGTTATTATTATCCGTAGCAGTTTCAATTAAAACTGCTATACCATGAGCTGCATAACCTTCAAAAAGGGCTTCTTTATAGTTAGACACATCTTTGTCTGAAGCCTTTTTTATAGCACGCTCAATATTATCTTTGGGCATATTGGCTGTTTTCGCATTCTGAATAACAGCTCTTAACTTTGAATTAGATTCAGGATCTGGACCACCATCTTTAATGGCCATTACAATATCTTTTCCAATTCTAGTGAACGTTTTAGACATGGCTGCCCAACGTTTCATCTTTCTTCCTTTCCTTAATTCAAATGCTCTTCCCATTTCTTCTGGATTTTATTCTTTTGCCAAATATATAAAATGATGCGTAAAATCTAGTTCGCAGTTCTCAGTTTTCAGCACACAAATTTGAATTGTCAATTTAGACTTTGAAATTTCGTTTCTATCTAACAAGCCGGGCAACATTCTTTTCCTTTAATTACTCTACAAGCTACAATAGCTAGAAGTGCTCCTAGGATGGGCGCGGCAATATAAAGCCATAGATGTTCATAGTTTCCAGAGAAAATAGCTGGGGCAATGGAGCGTGCAGGATTCATTGATGCTCCTGTAATAGGACCTGCAAACATAGCTTCCAAACCAACCACTCCACCAATAGCGATTCCTGCCATGGTTCCTGTTTCTTTAGATCCTGTTGAAACTTTAATAATCACAAACATTAAAATGAAAGTTAAAATTACTTCCAGAATAAAGGATTGTATGGCGGTGCTTAAAGGCAATGTAGCCCCTTGGGTTTCGTGTAAAGGGAATAATAGGTAGAGGACTGCAGAAGCCAATAATGCTCCAATCATTTGTGCGGTAATATATGGGAGCACATCCTTTTTATCGAATCGACCTGAAGCCCAAAAGGCTATGGTTACTGCGGGGTTGATATGTGCGCCAGATATTTCGCCAATAGAATAAATCATCGCCATAACGATTAATCCAAATGTTATGGCGATTCCCACATGTGTTACGGTTCCACCGCTAACATCGTTCATGATGATAGCTCCGGGCCCGCAAAAGACTAGTGCGAAAGTTCCAATGAGTTCTGATAGATAGCGTTGCATAAATTCGTTTGGTTTAGAATTATGCTGATAAAATTATCAATTTTCTGTTTATTAGCAGATATAATTGAGTACAAAAGTATTTTAGTCAAAGTTACACGTGCTCAATAGTATAATGTGTATGGATTCCTTTTTTCAAGTTAAGGACATGTCATGTAGCGAAAAAGTTTTGCGCCTATGCGCGGAAACCTTAATCGAGTAATTGTTGCTTTCTATACCTCTTAGGAGTAAAGCTCGTAATCTTTTTAAACTGTCTATTAAAATTGGAAATATTATTAAAGCCCACATCGTAGCATATCTGCGAGATATTCAGGTCTGGATTTAATAGAAGTTTACAAGCTTCTTGAATACGCACTTCATTTAAAAAGGATATATACGTTTTTCGTGTTCGCTTTTTAAAGAATCTACAAAAAGCTGCAGGACTCATATGTGCCATATCCGAAATCTTTTCTAGCGGGATTTCTTCTTGAAAATTATTGAGTGTAAACTTGAAAACTTTATTAAGGACGATACCATCAGACTCTTTGGAAATACTCTTATAATCTATATGACTTAGGTGTTTCAAATCTGTAGTAGAATTTAATTCATTGAGTAATTCTACTACATGTATTACACCTTCGAGTGTGTTGCTTGGGGTTATTTTAAGAAAGCGCTTTTTTAATATTGAAGAATCTTCGGCAGTATAGCGCATCCCTCTTTTAGAATTTTCGAATAGTTGTTTGAGTCCCTTTATTTCATCTAGATCAAAAAAGCCATTAGAAACAAAGCTAGGACTTAAAAATATAGATATTGATAGGCAACCTTCACTGTCCTCGCTATAAAATGATTTATCCGAATTAAAAACGTGCGGTAAGTTTTGCCCAATAACAAATAAATCCCCCGCCTTAAACGTGCTTATGTAATCACCAATTATACAGGTTCCATACCCTTTTTTAATCAAAGTAATTTGAAATTCAGGATGATAATGAAATAGGTCATAGAAATAAGGAACCTTATCAACTTGAACGCGATAAGATTCATATTCTGGTTTTGGTATTTGGAAAGAAAGTGCTTTCATTGACATGTGTTTTGCAATAACTTTGCCAAAATGGGTTAAAATAGTATACTAATTTGCGAAATTTGTGATAGACTTAAAGTTATTTTCTTCTTAATTTTGATTTCAAAATTAGAAACAATGAAAGTACCTTGGACAGGAGTCTATCCAGCAGTAACCACAAAGTTCACTTCTGATGATCAATTAGACCTCGAAACTTTTGAAATGAATATTCTAGCGCAATTAAATGCTGGTGTTGAGGGTATTGTTTTAGGAGGAACTTTGGGTGAGGCCAGCTCTTTAGCGGATTCCGAAAAGATCATACTTCTTAAATCTGCCGTTGCTCTTGTAAAGGGTAAGGTTCCGGTGATTATGAATATTGCTGAACAAACAACAAAAGAGGCTATACATGCAGTTAAACAAGCAGAGCTGTATGGTGCCTCAGGATTGATGATACTTCCGCCAATGCGATATAAAGCTTGCGATAGAGAAACGGTTGCTTATTATAAAACGGTTGCAGCTTCTACTGATTTACCTATTATGATTTATAATAATCCGGTAGATTATAAGATTGAGATTACGCTTGATATGTTCGAAGAATTAGCTGAATGTGAAAATATTCAAGCTGTAAAAGAGTCTACTCGAGATGTAACGAATGTCACTCGAATGATTAACCGATTTGGAGATCGATACAAAGTCCTTTGTGGTGTAGACACACTGGCTTTAGAAAGTTTGTTAATGGGTGCTGATGGTTGGGTGGCAGGCTTGGTTTGTGCTTTCCCGAAAGAGACCGTCGCTATTTATAAATTAGCTAAAGCTGGAAGAAATGAAGAAGCCTTGAAAATATACCGATGGTTTTTGCCATTATTAGAATTAGACATTAACTCTAAATTGGTTCAAAATATTAAATTAGCAGAAGTCGCAACAGGTTTGGGAACTGAATATGTTCGTGCTCCTCGCTTAGCTCTAGTTGGTAAGGAAAGGGAAGAGGTTTTAGAGATTATAAATCGTGGATTAAAATCACGACCTTCATTACCCGATTATTTAAACTTATAGGATTTGAAAATGATTACTGGAAAAAACATAATTGGCTATGAATTAAGTAGCCTCGGATCAAATACAGCCCATAGTTATAACGCAACAAGTGGTCAGTCACTTAGTGGAGATTTTGTAGAGGCAAACGCTGCAGAAATTGAATTGGCAATGCGAAAATCTCAATCAGCCTTTTTACAATTTAAAAACACGTCCGGAAAAGACCGTGCTTTGTTTTTAAGAGCAATAGCTGAGGAAATCATAATTTTGGACGATGATTTAATTCATCGTTGCATGGCAGAAACAGGTTTGCCAGAAGCTAGATTTAAAGGCGAAAGAGCCAGAACTATTTTTCAGTTGCAGAGTTTTGCCGATTTATTAGACGCAGGCTCTTGGGTTGAGGCGCGTATCGATACTGCTATGCCCGAAAGAAAACCTATGCCCAGAGTAGATTTGCGTAAAATGCTTATTCCTTTGGGGCCTGTGGTCGTTTTTACGGCTAGTAATTTCCCGCTTGCTTATTCTACAGCAGGGGTTGATACTGCTTCGGCTTTAGCTGCTGGTTGTCCTGTAATAGTAAAAAATCATCCTGCTCATTTTGGGGCTGGAGAAATGGTGGGGCAAGCGATCATGAAAGCTGCTAAGCGATGTGGTATGCCCGATGGAGTGTTTTCGCTTTTAAACGGAGTGGATTTTAAAGTAGGTGAGACTTTGGTGAAACATCCATTGACTAAAGCGGTTGGTTTTACGGGTTCCTTTATTGGCGGTAAAGCTATTTACGATATGGCACAAAGTCGAGAAACTCCTATTCCAGTATTTGCTGAAATGGGGAGTACAAACCCTGTATTATTATTACCGGAAGCTCTGAAGAATGGGGCTGAAAAAATTGGAAAAGATTATGCTTCTTCAATCAATTTAGGTGTGGGGCAATTTTGCACCAATCCAGGATTGCTTTTAGGGATTGAAGGAGAAGATTTAGATCGATTTACAGAAAGCATCAAAGAGGGTATTGCTCAAGCAAAACCTTTTACCATGTTACATAAAGGCATTAAAACTAATTACGATAAACTAAGAAATGAAACGATTGCTGATGGAAGTGTTCGTCTAGAGAGTGAATCTATTCTTGAAGCAGATCATCATAAGTCGGAAGCTAGACCAACTGTAGTTTCAGTTTTAGCTACTCATTTTTTACAAAATCCAGGGATGCACAAAGAGGTTTTCGGGCCTTTTTCTATGTTAGTGAAATGTGCTAATGCAGATGAATTACACAAGGTCGTAGAATCTATTCAAGGACAGTTAACTTCTACTTTAATGGCTCAAGGGAATGATTACACAAACTTTGCCAATACGATTAACATATTAAAAGAAAAAGTAGGTAGATTAGTTTTTAACGGAGTTCCAACAGGAGTAGAGGTTTGTCCGGCGATGCATCATGGAGGGCCATTTCCAGCAACTACAGATTCACGATTTTCATCGGTAGGGGCAGATGCTATTAAGCGTTTTGCGCGTCCTATTTCACTTCAAGATTGCCCAGTGGAACTTTTACCCGACGAATTAAAAGATGAAAATCTATTAGGGATTTGGCGATTGGTAAATAATAAATGGACAAATGGCTAGAAAAACATTTTCATGTATTGACGCGCATACTTGTGGGAACCCTGTTCGAGTTGTTTCTGGTGGAGCTCCAATTCTTTATGGGGAAAGTATGTCTGAAAAACGACAACACTTTCTTTCAGAATACGATTGGATTCGCAAAGGATTGATGTTTGAACCTCGTGGTCACGATATGATGTCGGGGAGTATTTTGTATCCGGCCTCCGACCCGAAAAACGATATTGGAATTCTGTTTATTGAAACTAGTGGATGCCTACCCATGTGTGGTCATGGAACTATCGGAACGGTAACAGTGGCTATAGAAGAAGGGTTAATTCAGCCTAAAACACCAGGGAAACTACGCTTGGAAACTCCCGCAGGATTGGTTTTAGTAGATTATATTCAAGAAGGCAATAAAGTGACTTCGGTGAAATTGTCTAATGTAAAATCGTATTTAGCGGCAGAAAATATTGCTGTAGAATGTCCTGATTTAGGAACTTTATATGTTGATGTAGCTTATGGCGGAAACTATTATGCGATTATTGATGTACAGGAAAATTTCAAAGGTATTCAGGCATATACTACTGGACAATTGATTTCGTGGAGCAGAACCATTAGAGATCAGATTAATAATGAACATAGTTTTGTCCATCCCGAAGATCCCACGATTAATGGATTGAGTCATTTACTTTGGTCTGGTGATACAATTTCAGACGATGCTACCGCCAGAAATGCTGTTTTTTATGGCGATAAGGCAATCGATAGATCCCCTTGTGGAACAGGAACTTCGGCAAGGATGGCTCAGTGGTATGCCAAGGGTAAATTAAAGTTGGGAGAAGACTTTATTCACGAAAGTATCATTGGTTCAAAATTTATTGGACGCATAGAAGAAGAAACCGAACTGGGAGGAATGCCCGCAATTATTCCGAGTATTGAAGGATGGGCAAGCGTAACCGGTTATAACACTATATTTTTAGATGATGACGATCCATACGTTGAAGGTTTTCAAGTATTATGAGTAAGCGAATTGCTATTATAGGAGGAGGTATTATTGGATTGTGTTCAGCATATTACCTCCGTAAATCAGGGCATGAGGTTCATGTTTACGATACGCACGACTTTGATGATTCCTGTTCCTATGGAAATGCAGGGATGATTGTGCCTAGTCACATGATTCCTTTAGCTGCTCCAGGAATGATTTCGAAAGGTTTGAAATGGATGTTTAAGGCATCTAGCCCATTTTACGTCCATCCACAAATGCATTATTCTTTTTTGAGATGGCTTTATTTGTTTTATCATTCTTCCAATCAAATACAAGTTAATCAATCGATTCCTATACTCACAGAAATGTCTTTACAAAGCAAGAGTTTATGGAAAGATCTGGCACTAGATTTAGATTTGAATTTAGAACAAAAGGGAATCTTAATGCTGTATAAATCTGTAGCTGCGGCAGAAGAAGAGACTCGAAATGCTAAAATTGCTACGGATTTGGGTTTAGAAAATAAAATACTTTCTAAAGATGAAGTCAATGCTCTAGAGAATGTTAGCGTTGATGTACTAGGGGCTGTGCATTATACGTGTGATGCACATCTTTCGCCTCGTAGCGCAATGATGGCATTGAAAAATCATTTGAATCGAAGTGGAGTACAGCTTCATTCTAATTCTAAAGTCGATCGTCTAGAAGTATTATCAAAAAATAGAGTTGAAGTTTGTTCTAATTATACGCCACAATATTTTGAGGAAGTAGTGATTGCCTCAGGGTCTTGGTCTCATCAATTGGCCAAGATGTTAGATTTTAAATTACCACTTCTCCCTGGTAAAGGCTATAGTATTACCATTCCTAAGGTTCAGAATCACGCTACAATTCCTTCCATTTTATGTGAAGCTAAAGTTGCTATGTCTCCTTTTGAAAATGATTTTAGAGTTTCTGGAACTATGGAGTTAGGTGGGTTGAATAGTACAGTAAATTCAAAACGCATTGACGGAATTATTAATTCTATAAATCAATATTACCCGAATTTCGACATAAAACCATTGGAAGTTAAAAGTGCTTGGACGGGCTTAAGGCCTTGTTCACCCGATGGAATGCCCTATATCGGAACACATCCTAAATTTAGCAATGTTAAAATTGCTACAGGACATGGCATGATGGGTTTGAGTTTAGCCCCAGTTACAGGTCAATATATTTCGGAAATTATTAATGGAGAAAGAAAATCTATTCCTAAATTGGAGCCTAATCGATTTTCTTAAAATGATTCAACAAGTAGAGGTTTGTTTGTCACCCAAGAGTAGAGGTTTTCATTTGGTGACGAATGAAATAGAATTCCACTTGCCAAAATTACCCGAGCAAGGCATCTTGAATTTATTCATTCAGCATACTTCGGCGGCAATAACGATCAATGAAAATTGCGATCCGTCAGTTCGAGAAGATTTTGAACAATCGATGAATCATCTGGTGAAAGAAAATCCGTCAGTTCGAGAAGATTTTGAACAATCGATGAATCATCTGGTGAAAGAAAATGAACCCTTTTATAAACACACATTAGAAGGTCCTGATGATATGCCTGCGCATATTAAATCTTCGTTAATGGGCTTTTCAGTTTCTATTCCAATTACAAACTCTCAATTAAATTTAGGTTTATGGCAAGGGGTTTATCTTTGTGAATTTAGGAATCAAGCTAGGGAAAGGACACTAATAGCAACGATTTATTCTTAAATTGTGTCCATGAATAAAGAAGCTCTCTTAATAGAATTACACAAGTTTTTAAGTCCAGAAAGAATCCATCGATTTGAATCCGTTTTGGCGAATAGAACACGACATTTTACAGTTGCTGTAGAGAATATTTTTCAATCTCATAATGCAAGTGCCGTAATGCGAACCTGTGATTGTTTTGGTGTTCAAGATTTGCATGTAATTGCCAACAGTAATAAATATGCATTGTCTAAAGATGTAGCTATGGGAGCAGAGAAATGGGTGGATATGCACAGCTATTACGAAAAAGAGAATAACACGCAAAATTGTATAGATCAGTTGAAGGCACAGGGATATCAGATTGTAGCTACCTCGCCGCATACCAACGATGTCTTACTTCCCGAATTTGATGTAAGCAAAAAATCAGCTTTTTTCTTTGGAACTGAAATTACCGGTTTGTCAGATGTTGTTTTGGATCAAGCAGATGCTTTTGTTAGAATTCCCATGTACGGATTTACTGAAAGCTATAATATATCGGTTTCTGCAGCATTAGTTTTACACGATGTGGTAACACGTTTGAAAAAATCTGAAATCAATTGGGCTTTGTCACATGAGGAGCTACTGGATAAAAGGATAGATTGGGCCGTAAAGTCAATCCGTAGTGGTCCTCAAATACTAAAGCAACTTACTGCTCAGAAGTGTTAAGCCTCCTATGAGAATTGAAATTTGTTTTGAAGATGAATATGTTATTGCGGTTAATAAGCCCAATAACCTATTAGTGCACCACTCTTTTATGGCGCGAAATATGGATGAGGAATCTACCTTAATTGGATTACTTCAAGAGCAGTTGAGTCTGAAGTTGTATCCCGCTCATCGTTTAGATCGAAAAACTTCGGGCTTAATTATTCTAGTGAAGAATAAGGTAGAGGTAAGTGCTTTTCAAGACTTATTCAAATTTAATAAAATTCAGAAGACCTATCACGCTTTAGTGCGTGGTTTTACTGCCGATAGTGGAGTGATAGACTCTCCAGTCAAAGGGCGCGATGCAAATGTACATCGTGATGCACTCACTGAATACCGAAAGCTTCAAGAAGTTTGCCTGGATATACCAGTTCACCCATATCAGAATTCTCGTTATACTCTATTGGAACTCAAGCCACAAACAGGTCGGTTACATCAGTTGCGCATACACTTAAATAAAATTAGTCACCCTATTATTGGCGATCCAAAATATGGCGATCGATTTCACAATAGAATGTTTGAAACTGAATTCTCTTGCGATAAAATGTTTTTGCATGCTTCAAGCCTTAATTTCGTGCACCCTTTCACCCAAAAAGAAATTACTATTAAGTCGGAATTCCCAGATGATTGGCATGTAATTTTAAAGATATTCAACTGGTTTGTAGTAGATTAGAGTTATTTTAAGTCGCTAAAACACTAATAGAATTCCTTCGGTAGATAGGCATAGTAGAATGTGGCTTTTATCGTTCTTTATACACATCAGATTGTGAACCGTATTGATGTATATTAGGTAGTAATTATTATGGTCTAATAATTGTACATTTAACAAAAACAAATTACTATGATGAGATTAACATTTACTTTTTTATTAGCCTGTTGCTCACCGTTTATCATACAAGCACAGTGTGCTTCTGATGAAGTTGAAGTGAGTATTTTGGTTGAGATCGATGCTTATGGATATGAAATATACTGGGAGTTATTGCCAAGCGGAAATAACTGCGGTAATGGTGCTATTTTCTCTGGAGGTAATTCTGCTGTAGGTTGTAATGGTGGCGAAAATCAATCTCAAACACCGGGCGGTTATGCGAGTGATGTAAATATTACTGAGGGGCCGTGGTGCTTATCCGATGGCGAAGATTACGATATTGTATTTATAGATGATTGGGGAGATGGTGGAGCAGCATATACTGTAAGTATTTCGGGCTACCCAATTTATGAGTTTTCAACATCGTCAACAGATGAAACATTCACATTTACCTCTTCCGATCCTCCAGCTGTTGATGTAAGTTTACACAGTATAGAAACGGAAGTTTATGTTGATTTGGAGCCTGTTCAAATACATGGTGATTTAAAGAATAGAGGAATAACAACTATAAATTCTCTAGAGGTTAATTACGCTATTGATGGTGGTACAACGATTACCGAAAGTTTAAGTGGATTAAATATAGCACCTTTTGAGGATTACGATTATGCACATGGTACAATGTGGATGCCCACTTCAGTAGGGGCATTTTCCTTAAGAGTTTGGTTAAGTAATATCAATGGAGAAGGAGATGATTATGATTTGGATAATAACGAAATCATTAAAGTTATTACTGTAAAATCACCAACACCGAATATAATTCCAAGTTACACTTCAAGCTCTAATACTTTTACCTTTAATCAAATCGGCTCTATTTCTAATCAGGTAAGTAAACCGACCGATTTAGATTTTCATCCAAATGGTGATTTATGGCTTGTAAATAGAGGTACAGAAAGTTCTGGTGGCAGTACGGTAATGTTCACGAATCCAGGAGAGTCTAATCAGGAATCTGTTAAGAAACAGGACGGTAACGCCTATCATTTTATGTCATTACCTTCAGGGATTGCTTTTAGTAATAATGGTAATTTTGCTACTTCACCTAGTGTATATGATGCCAATCATGATGGGGGAGCTCCTTTTACGGGTCCAAGTTTATGGTCTAGTGATCCGGCTATTTATGCTCAACCTTCAGGTGGTAACGGAAGTCATTTAGACATGCTGCACGAGAGTCCTTATTCTATGGGGATCGCCAGTGAAAAAAATAATGTGTTTTGGGTTTTCGATGGGAATACTAATGATGTAGTTCGCTATGATTTTGCTGGAGATCACGGTCCTGGAAATTCTAATCACAACGATGGAATTATTAGACGTTATAAAGGCATGTCTGTTGATTATATCAATACGACTATACCTTGTCATTTAGAATTAGATAAAAATAAAGAGTGGCTATATGTTGTTGATGGAGGAAATCAAAGAGTTGTGCGATTAAATATTAATTCAGGCAATAGTCCAACAAGTTTGTCTGGAGCCAACGAGCCGGTTGAGGAGTATACTCAAGTTACAGGAGCTACATGGGAAGTAGTTGTTGAAACTGGTTTAGACCAACCTGCAGGGATTGATGTTATAGAAAATAGAATGATTGTTTCAGATTATAGTAACGGTGATATTATTGTTTATGATATTTCATCTATGCCGGCTACAGAGATGGCTAGAGTGCAAACGAATGCTGCAGGAATTACTGGGGTTGTTATTGGACCATCGGGGCGAATTTGGTATACGAATCACACTACGAATAAAGTTTTTAAAATTGAGCCTAGTCAAATTATTGGTGTAGGTGAATTAATGAATGATTTAGCCACATCCATATTCCCAAATCCTAGTTTAGGTAAAGTATCTATTGAGCATTCTCAATTTTCAGAAGAGGTTTCAATTTCTTTAATAGATCTTAGAGGTTCGGTATTATTCAGTCAGGAAAATGTAAAAGGAACATCAAGTACTTTTGATTTTTCAAATTACGCTAGCGGACTTTATTATATTAATGTTACGGATGGAGTAAACACAAGTGTTCAAAAGCTAGTTATTGAGTAAAAGTATTGTTGAATTTAAAAATAGGATTGTCGAATGACAGTCCTATTTTTTTTATTTTACATCACGATTTTTTTCACTATATATGTCTATAAGCCATGTTGAAAAACACCATATTATTTAGTCTTATTTTATTGAGTTTTATCGCAGCTCAAACATTAATTAGTTCATATACGAATGGAGCTCCATCTGGATACACGGGCTCCCCTGGTGATGGAAAAACTTGCGCGGCATCTACCTGCCATACCGGTTCAGTATCTGTTGTAAATGGTTGGGTAACGAGTACAGTTCCAGAGGGAGGTTATGTAGCCGATTCGATCTATAGCATATCTGTAACAGCTACCGAAGTAAATAAAACAAAATTTGGATTTGAATTATCGCCACAAGATTTACTCGGAAATCAATTAGGAACATTAATTACTTCTAGTCAGACTCAATTGCGAGGTGCGGGTAAATATATGACTCATAAATCGACTAGTGTATTTGGGCTCGGTAGTAAAACATGGTCTTTTGAATGGATGGCTCCGAGCGTCGGGGCAGGGGATGTTACTTTTTATGTGGCCTTTAATTGTTCTAATTCAAATGGAAATGTGAGTGGCGATAATATTTATAGAGGTAAATTAACGGTACAAGAAAATACAAGTGTTTCTATTGAAGAGTACAGAGAGCCTGGGTTCATTACTGTCTACCCAAATCCATCTACAGGAATTGTTAAATTGAAACGTAAAGTTCCATTTGAACGAGAGACTAAATTACGCGTCTATAATCCGTATGGAGAATTAGTTTTTCAAACTGAATCTGAACAGTTTTCTAGTGAGCAAGAACTTGATTTAAGCGCGCTACAAAATGGTTTGTATATTATAAGGGTTCATGAGAATCGGAAAGGAAATCAAGTGGCGAAAGTTTCAATTTTCAAATAAGCTGCATCGCACGAATTTATTGCAAACAGCATACTGCCTTTTTGTTTAAAATATAATTGTATTTTGCGCTAGATTTTAACCTAAAAAACACAAGGATATGAGAAAATTTACTTTTTTATTTTGGAGCATTATTGCTTCCACAATGATGCTGAGTGCTCAGAATGTAATTTTGTTTGAGGACTTCAATGTTGAGCCTGCTAATATTATATTGTCATTTCCAGAAGATGTAGATGGTGAGTTTTGGGCAAATTGGGATGAGGATGAAATTCCTGATAACAATGGCGAAATGTCTGCTTGGTATTGGAGTGAAAGTGCTGTGGCTGTAGCTGATTCTGTTCAAGGTGGAGTGTATATGAGTGTTTCTTGGATGGAAGGTTTTGCTGAAGGAAATAGAAACTGGCTTATAACACCAGGTATTTACTTAAGTGATGATTCGGGTGAGTTAACTTGGAAGTCGGCACCTTACCAAACTCCTTTATGGGCTGATGGATATTCAGTTTATATTTCTACAACAGATAATTCAGACTTAAGTTTCACTGAGCTGATTGCTCAATATGGGCAGTATCTTGGTTCAAACTCTGATACAGGAGCTACTGGAGATTACTCTTTATATGATTTTTCTGAAGGTATTGTTCACGGTGCTGATGGAGCGTATATAGAAATAGGGGATGATCTTCAAAGACATTCTGGTGTTTTACGCCCAAACACGGTTAGTTTAGCTGCATATGCTGGGCAAACTGTTTACATTGCTTTTGTCCATGATTCGGACGATGATAATATTTTGTTTATCGATGATATTCAAGTTACAGGAAATGGTTCTTTAGTTGCGATTGAAGAGTTTGCTGACGGAGAAATGTTTAAAGTAGGACCCAATCCAACTTCAGATTTCATCACAGTATCATACGAATTGTACGATTTGTCTGATGTGGTATTTGAAGTGTTTGATGTGAGTGGTAAAAAGATTATTTCAGATTATAAAGGTACTCAAATGACTGGTTCACATCAGTTCATCTATGATCTTAGTGAATTGACTCCGGGGAACTATTCAGTTGTATTAAATACTTCTAATGGGGTTTCATCAACTCAATTGGTAATTCAAAAGTAATTTGAATTAAAATTTGCAAATAAAAAAGCCTCCATAATTGGAGGCTTTTTTTATGATTTTACTTTTTTATTTTCACAAACTTTTGTTGCTTACCTTTTTTTCTTTTTTCTACAATTTGAAGTTCTAATTTGTGCTTTTTCCAATTCCATTTTTCAGGCATTACTAAGCGGTCGTTTAGCGATTCTACATCTGCAATATGCCCTGTAGTGTGTAAGTTGATTTCGGCAATTTCTGTTGGGTCATGATTGATGTGTATAGGGTAATATGGATTCGTCCATGCCCAATCGTTTAATACTGTTACGTCTGTAGCTAAGGTTTTCTCTCCTCGCATCAATACCGTTGGAATGTAGAATTTTTGTATTGTTCCATCTTTAAGAACGACTTCAAATTCTAATGGCATAGGCATTTCACCTTTTTTCAATAGAATCTGAGTAGCGTTTTCATTCCCATCGATTTCAGCAATAGCGTAGTCGATGGTTTTAGTTGTATTCACGAAGTAATCGAAATACCAATCCAATTCAATGCCACTTTCTTTTTCTACAATTCGCTTAAAGTCACTAGCTGTAGGGTGTTTAAAAGCCCATTCATCAAAATAACGAAGTAAAGAACGCTCTACAATGGTCTCGCCAACTATATGATTTAACTGATCTAGAATAACAACTCCTTTAGAGTAAGATGCAGTTCCGTATGCCCAGTTTGTGCTGAAATGATCGGCATGCGTACATAGGGCTTCTTCATATTCGCTTGTAGCAATGCGTTTGTAACCTCTATAAGATCCGCTGTGTTCATCTTTATAATCTTCGGGGAATAGTTCCTTTTCAATTTTATTTGAAGCGTAAGAAGTAAAGCCTTCATCCATCCAAGAGAAAAGACTCTCGTTAGTTCCTAACATACCTTGATACCAACTGTGCATCGCTTCGTGTACCGAAACGCCAACCAAACTTTTCAGTTTTCTGTGTCCTGTAATTAAAGTGGCCATTGGGTATTCCATACCACCATCGCCACCTTGAATGATCGAATAGTGTGAATAGGGATATTTACCAAAGTGCTTATCGGCATATTCAAAAGTTCGGATCATGTATTCACCTAAATGTTCCCATTCTTTGGTTTTTTCTCCTTTTTGGTAGAAGAGGTGAAAGTCTGGCCCATTGTCGTTTACAACAATGTCGTGCGTGTAATCTGGATCTGCAGCCCACACAAAATCGTGTACATTTTCTGCTTTAAAGTTCCAAGATAAACGCTCTGGCATTGGATCAATTTGGGTGTCAGCATAACCATGACCAATTTCATTTGGATTATGAAGTGTTCCAGTTCCAGCTATTGTATACTTAGAATCTATGTGTATTGTTACGTCAAAAGAGCCCCAAATGCCATAAAATTCTCTTCCTACATACGGATTGGTGTGCCAGCCATCTTTGTCGTATTCACACATTTTAGGATACCATTGAGACATAGAATAATCAATTCCTTCTTTGTTCATTCTTCCTGAACGACGAATTTGAATCGGAATTTGAGTTTTGAATTCCATAGAAAAGACTACTGTATCTCCTGGAAGTATGTATTCCTTTAGGTCTACATCGAGTATAGTTCCATCGTGTTCGAAGTTTAATTCAACACCATTTTGCTTTAAACTTAGAATTTGTTGAATCCCCATCTCATGTTCCCTTAATTTAGAAATTCGGTCTCCAACGCGTCTGTCTGGATCAATAATGGTTCTTGAGCGAACGTCCATCATGCTTCCGGGTTGGAATGCGTTAAAGTATAAGTGGTAAAACACCTTGTTTAAAGTATCGGGAGAGTGGTTTATGAAAGTTAATTCTTGCAAGCCATCAAACTGATGATTCTCAGAATCAAAGTCGATATCCATTTGGTAATGAGCTTCCTGTTGCCAATAAGTTTGACTTAAACTCGTAAATGTTACTCCTAAGCAAAGAAGTATTAATAAAAGACTTTTCATTCGAATAGATTTTGATTAATTTCGAGGGTAAATCTACAAACTATATTTTTCTTCTAAAGAGATGGCGGAACAAAGAAAAATCTTGCGAATATTTAAGCTGATAAGCTTACTTAAAGGAGTGAAAAGAAGAACTCCTCAGGAGCTTGCCGATATTCTTGAAATATCGAAACGCACTGCATATCGCTATTTTATCCTTTTAGAAGAATTGGGCTTTATAATAGATGTAGATTTCGAAAATCGCTATTTTATTCCTACAGAAGAAGGAGAGGAGTACCAATTTACCTTCAATGCCGAAGAGTCTTTATTGATAAAACAATCCATAAAGAGCTTGTCTTCTACTCATAATTTATCTGAGCATATTCTGAAAAAACTTCATATGATGAGTGAGCAAGCTCAGATTGGAGAGAATATATTAAATGCCAGTAATGGTTTAAAGATTGAAAAGCTTTCTAAAGCGATTCAAGATAAAGTTCAGGTGAAGTTGTTGAATTACTCCTCTTTAAATTCAAATTCAGATTCTACACGTTTGTTTGAGCCCATTACTTTTACAACCAACTATACGGGTGTAATTGGGGTGGATGTTGAAAAGGCTCCTGATGAGGCGCGTATTTTTAACATTAACAGAATAGGACAAGTTGACTTATTACAGCATCAGCAGAAGTTGGCTTCTGAAATAGAAGTACAACCTATAGATGCTTTTGGCTATAAGGGAGATAATCTTTACGGAGTAGTATTAAAGCTACAGCGAAAAGCTTACTCACAAATCATTCAGTTTTACCCTCAAACTAAGCCTCTTATTAAAGGGAAAACGAATGCTTATGTTTTTACTGGTAAAGTCTACTTCTCAGAATATCTACTTCGTTTTTTATTGGCATTTCCGGATGAGGCTTCGGTGCTTCAACCTCAAGCATTAAAAGACGAATTAAAGAGTTTTAAGCAATCTTTCTCTGTTTAATGGTTAGTTCTTTTAGACTGTTAATCAAGTCTTCGAGCGAGTTTATTACGAAATATTTGTCTTGAATGCTGTCTGTGTGAAATTCGCAATCCATCACTTCGTGAATATTGTATTCTAGATGTTGTAAGTCAGATTCAAAGATGTGATTTGTCTCTCCATAAGAAGATGCAATACCAGCTCCATATATTTTTAGTTCACTGTTTTCTCTAATCAATCCAAACTCAATCGTAAACCAGTAGATGCGTTGCAATTTTGCAAGCATCGCCTCATCGTTTTTAAATTGCTGACCTAGTTTCCCGAATTCTTGCGCAAATTTTGAAAATGTAGGATTCATTAACAATGGAATATGTCCAAATATATCGTGAAACATATCTGGCTCATCTAAATAATCAATCTGTTCTTTTGTGCGTAACCAAGTGGAAGAACAGAATTTCTTTTCAGCCAATAAATCAAAGAATTCACCTACTGGGATTAATCCTGGGACAATGTGTATTTGCCATCCTGAGTGTTTTTTTAAGAAGCGGTTCATCTCTTCGAAGTTTGGAATGGACTCAGCATTTAAACAAGTCGCTAGCTTTTTAAGGCAATCTTTATATTCCTTACTGGCTTTTGCTTGTAAATTATTCTCCTGTCTTTTGAATAGAAGTTTCCAGACTTCGTGTTCTTCCTGTGTGTAGTTTTCGTAATGCTGTTTCATAATTCGGGGAATAAAAAAAACACCCATCTCCGTAAGGAAATGGGTGTTGGTTATAATTGTATCTACTACCAATTCATCCGTATCCTTAAGGAGTTGGTTTAGAATAATAATAATAGTATGTGTTTGTTTTAATCATGTGATTCAAATATACAATTCTTTAAATAGAATCAAAGCTTAAATCAGTGTCATTAGTTGTCACAAGATAGTGCTTCATTTGTAATGTAGAATTAAAACACAAAGATTATGACAACTACTTACGCACTCAGACAAAGTACTCATCAGTTTTTACCATTTGGAATTGATTTCTCTCTGAAGGATGACCATTTAGGCGTCTATAATACTCATATGTTAGAGCAGTTAGTAGATGGGGAATCTAAAAGAGAGTATTATTTTCAAACTCGAAAATTTGGAACTATTTATTTATCTGTCGTGAGTAAACTAGTGATTTCAGATCAAACTTGGAATGCTTTTATGGGAACATTCACTAAAGATAGTGATATAGAGCAGTTTGTTGATGGGATGATTAATAATCAAACGGATTCAGAATTATTAGGATTGATTGGCAACAATTTACCTAAGTATCCGGATGTTCTTGGGGTGATTATGATGGGTGCAACTATTTATAATGGCTAACTAATCATGAAAAAACGAGCCGAAGCCCGTTTTCAAGTTTACAGTTCACAATTTTCAATTCTCAGTTTACAATTGACATTATACATTTTTATTTTTCGTCTAACGTCTAACGTCTAACGTCTAACGTCTAACGTCTAACGTCTAACGTCTAACGTCTAACGCTATTTATTATGCTCAATCACATAATCAATCACTTTTCTCATTAAGTGAACTCTATCTTTACCACGCACATTATGTGGGTGCCCTGGATAAGGGAAGTAGTCTAGTTGTACACCGTCTTCAACGCACTGTTGAACAAAAGCTAAAGAGTGTTGCCAAACAACAACATCATCTTGTGTTCCGTGAATTAGTAATAAATCACCTTTTAGGTTTTTGGCTTTATTTAACAAGCTTGCGTTTTTATAGCCTTCAGGGTTTGTTTGTGGCGTATCCATAAAACGTTCTGTATACATAACTTCATAAAACTTCCAGTCGATCACTGGTCCACCTGCAATCCCACAAGTAAATACATCTGGATAAGTACACATTAAATTTGTCGTCATAAATCCACCATAACTCCATCCGTGAACAGCGATTCTATTTTTATCGATGTATTTTAAAGATTTTAAATGTTCAACACCTGTAATCTGATCTCGCATTTCCACCTCTCCTAAGTTTCGGAATATTGCTTGCTCAAATTCTTGCCCCCTATTCTCAGAACCTCTACCATCTAGTGTGAAGACAATATAGTTTTCCTGATTTACTAGGTAGTGCATCCAAAGAGATGCTCCCGCTAAATTAGTGTTGTAAATTAATTGAACGCCAGGACCATTGTAGACATAAATTAATACAGGGTATATTTTTGATTTATCAAAATTAGCGGGTTTAATCATACGGCAATTAAGTGTAGTTCCATCATCTGCTTTGATCGTGTATAATTCTGTTAGAGCAATTTCGGTATTGATGAAGGGGTCTTTTGATTGTAGGAGTGTCTTTAGTGATTTTCCGGTATGGTCGATTAATTCTACCGTCCCAGGATTGGAAAGGCTATTATGCGTGTCTATTAAGAATCGGCCATTGTAATTTGATTTTATTAGGTGAACCCCCTCAGTTTTAGAAATCATTGTAGATCTATCAGCTTTCATCGTGCTTCTGTAGACTTGTGTTTCTAGGGCATTGTTATGAGTTCCGGTTATAATGATTGAATTCCCATTAAATGCAATAAAATCTTTAACAACCCATTCACCTTTGGTCACTTGATTCATTAATTCACCATTAACCGTGTACCTGTAAAAGTGATCGAATCCATCGCGTTCAGATCTCCATAAAAACTCCTTGTTATTGCCTTTTACAAATAGCATAGGATGTAGAGGTTGGACATAATTGTCGTGTTTTTCTTGAAATAATGTTTTGATAAAATCACCTGAATGAGCATTGTATTTATTCAGTTTCATATGATTTTGGTCTCTGTTTAAAACAGCTATATAGATATATTCGCCTTGAGGCCCCCAAGTGATATTGGTTAAATATTGTTCTTTTGGCTCTCCTGTTTTAATGTAGATTGTTCGCTCAGATTCTAAATTATAGATCCCTACCGTTACGTGGTGGCTATTCATTCCAGCCATAGGGTATTTAATGATGTTAGCCTCTGCAATTCTAGTATTTGTGTTGACCAATGGGTAGTTACTAACCATAGACTCATCTTTTCTGTAAAAGGCTAAGTTTGCTCCGTTATTCGACCAGAAAGTACCTTTTGAAATTCCGAATTCATATCTATGTACCGCCTGCCCATTTACGATATCTTGATTTTCATCGCTTGTAATTTGATGTGTTTTACCCTTTGAGTCTTGAATAAAAAGATTATTATTTAGGGTGTAGGCTAAAGCTGAAGCCTTAGCTGAGAACTCCTTATTGTGAGCATTTTCGTCATAGCTAAATAATTTAGCTAAACTATTGTTTGAAGTGTTGTAGCTGAAATACGTGTTATTTTTTTGAAATCGAAAACTTTCAGCATCCATCCATGAGACTCTTGGGAAGTGACTTAAGGTGTCCTCTGAGAAATGTGAATTTAGAGATGCTAGAGCTATTTCTTTACGATTTCCTTTTAGGTTTTCTATGATCAGAGTATCACTTTCAATAAAACAAAATTTGTTCGCATCTTTCACCCATTGAAGTCCATTAATTCGTTCTGGAGCAAAATGACTCCACCTACCTAATATTGCATCGCTAAGGCTTAGCGTATCCTTTTGAGCAAAGGCCATTGAGCAGAATCCTAAAGTTACACTTAAGAGTATCGTTCTCATCATTTTTGATTTTAAATTGCTTAACAAAGCTAAAAAGCTTTTTGGAAAATACTAAGATCAGACCAAGTTCGTTTTAGAATAGATTAGTATTTTAGCCTCTATGAAAATAATACGAGTTTTCTTCATTTTATGTATTTGTATTCCGACTTTATCTGCTCAAACAGGAGGAGATAATACCTATGAGTTTTTGAATTTAACCAACTCAGCTAGAGTAACTGCCTTAGGGAATGTATTGATTAATTCATTCGATGATGATGTAAATCTTGCCCAACAATTACCCTCGTTAAATCATGCAGGAATGAATCATCAGTTTTCTGTAAATTTCACTAATTATTATGCGGGTATAAAATTCGGGTCTTTGATTTACGGTTTGCCCTCAACAAAATTTGAAAATATAAGTATCGGATTACAGTATTTTAATTATGGTGATTTTACCCGTACGAATGAGTTTGGAGATGTGATAGGGAAGTTTAGTGCTGGAGAATATGCTGTGTATGCTTCTACGGCTATGAAAATAGATAGTTTATTATATGTAGGGGCTAGTTTGAAAGGGGTTTATTCACATCTAGATGCTTATAGTTCTTTCGGGGTTTTAGGAGATTTGTCTGCAACATATTCATTGAAAAGTGGTCGTATGTTAGCTTCAGTGTTGATGAAGAATGCTGGGTTTCAGATAAAAACTTACGCAAATAAATCTGAACCCATGCCTTTTGAACTAGTGCTTGGCGTATCTACTAAATTAGAGCACGCCCCCCTAAGGTGGTCTGTTTCTTGGGCGCATTTAGAACGATGGGATTTATCATACAGAAATCCAGACGACCCTACAATTGATCCTCTCACAAATGAAGAAATAGTAGTTAAGTATAATACTAGAGATAAGATTTTCTCTCATATTCATATAGGGGGTGAGTTTTTATTTAGTAAAAATTTCAATGTTCGTTTAGGTTATAATTTTAGGCGTAGACAAGAGTTGGCTTTAGATTTATATAAGCATAATGTTGGCTTAACTTGGGGTTTTAGTATGAGGGTAAGTAAGTTTCATTTTAATTATGCACGTGCGGCATATCATGCTATTGGGCCAATGCATACCTTCTCTGTTACTTCAAGCTCGAATAATTTCAAAAGAAAATGAAGTGTATAATAATCGCAATAGATGGTTACTCATCAACCGGAAAAAGCACTCTAGCAAAAGCATTAGCTGAAAAGCTAGCGTATGCATATATTGATACGGGTGCAATGTACAGAGCTGTAACTTTATATGCTCTTCGAAGTGGCTTTGTTAATAAGAGTACAATTGATATAGAGGCTCTGAAAAACTCTTTAATTGATATAAATATAAGTTTTGCTATTTCCGAAGATTCTAAATCAGAAGTCTGTTTAAATGGTGAGCAGATTGAAGGGGCGATTAGAGGGATGGAGGTATCCAATATAGTGAGCCATATAAGTGCTATCCCCGCTGTAAGAGAGCTGCTAGTTGCCCAGCAACAGCAAATGGGAGTAGCCAAGTGTATTGTGATGGATGGAAGAGATATAGGTTCGGTTGTCTTTCCTAATGCTGAATTGAAGTTATTTATGACTGCGTCAGAGGATATAAGAGCATTTAGAAGGTATAGTGAACTTAAGTCTAAAGGCGATCAAGTTTCTCTAGAGGAGGTAAGAAGTAATATCTCTGAGAGAGATTATAGAGATACTCACCGTGAAATAGCTCCTTTAGTGCAGGTTGCTGATGCAATTGTGTTAGATAATTCTAATCTAACGCCAGACGAGCAGTTAAATCGGGTCCTAAAGCTTGTAAGAACGATTATCGCTTAGGGATTACTATTTTCTCACAATTAAAATCTCCATTTTCATACCAATCTTTTTGGATGTAAACCCCAGCTTGACTTGGGTAGTGAACCTTTTGCCCATTAAGGTTGAAGAATTCTGTGCGTGTTATTTGGTTATTTATGTCAATAGACTCTTCAATACCAATAAATGCATCAACATAAAAAGCATGCATTTTATGGGTTGAAAAAGTGTTGTTGAATATTAGGGTGTCATCACCTGCTGTAATTTGGTAGTAACCATCACCATGTGCGCAACAGATTCCATCGCCATACTCATCCTCAATAATAAATGTATAACATGTGGATGTGTCGAGGCTAAGTTCTATTGAAATTAACTCTTCTGCTGCATAGTTATTGCCATCTCCAGTAGTAATAATGTCTCCAGACGCATTGGTTAGTGACCAATATATATCTGCTGGGTAAAGGTCATTTTGGATTTCAATTTTAATGTCTTTATTTACAGTTACAATTTCATCATTTAATTGATGGCTAACCATGTTATTAGCTAGGTTTATGTCATCATTAATGTCAATTATAAAGGTAATTTCATCGCCGTCAATATCTGAGCTTTCAAATACTATTGGAAAGAAAGCATCGTTGGTAGTGCTGCTAGGAGGTAAAAGGTAATTCCATTCAATAGTGCTATGGTACATAGAATCTACATAAACCTCTATATCGATGTTGCTTACCACGTTTGAGCCTACATTTCCAATATTTAGATTTGCAAAAACATAATCTTGACAATGGATAATTTCTGGTTCTAGGATAGTAACGTCAGTATAATCAAGTCCGAAATTACAACTGTTCATGGCTAATTCCCATTCAAGTATTGTAAGTGGGTGGTCGAAATCTGTAATTATACTCATTGACCTATCTGGGCAGATCATGATATAAGTTGGGTAAAAGGGTACGAATGGAGTGTAAGATTCAGGAATGTAGTCTAAGTTTACCACTGGGTTTGTTATACCCCAATTAACGATTGCCTCTTGGACTATTGGGTCGGAGTTGTTGTAAACTTCTAAAGAAATTACCTGTAGTTGATCGGTGCCTTCTGGTCCGTAGTTTTCATAGAATGCATCTAGGTATCCGGTTCCTTCTTGACAAGGAGTGCAGTTAACGATAAAGAAATCAAGTAGCACAGATTTCCCGTCATCTAAATAATCGTATAAATTGTGGGAAACACCATTTAGGTCTGTGAAATCGATATCGGGCGCAGTTTGTGCAAATAATGAACTATGGAATATAAATAGTAGCGCTATGATTTTTCGTATCATCAATGTATGATCTTTATAGTTTGTGCATCAAAAACCATTCCTATTGTAAGTTTTCAATTTTCGGCAAAGTTAACATAATCATTCGTTTGATAGCCTTAATTGGATTTGAGCTAAACGTGCCTTTAAAACGATTCGCAAGCACAGTGTTTATGCTTAATACATCGTGGTCGAATATTTTCCCGAAAGCATATATGCCTGCAGTTTCCATCTCAAGATTTGTAATTCTCAACTTATCGTGTTCAATATTTCCACAGGTTTTTAATAAATTGGGTTGACTAAGCGCCGTTTTAAGTGATCTCCCTTGAGGGCCGTAAAAACCATTCATGGTAAGTGTAATTCCTTGCTTGTACTGATTCTCGTATAACTCGCCCCATAGATAGTTAGAGCATCGAACACTATAGGGTTTCGCAAGGCGAGGATCCCAGTTGGTAGAGGATAAAAACGTATCACTCAATTCATTTTCAAATAAATCATCTTGAAATTTATAATGATAGGGTATGCCATCTACCCCAATAGCATATTTTGAAAACAAAATATCGTCTAATGGAATTTGATTAGATAGAGTTCCTGTTGTTCCGAGTCGTATGATGTTGAGTTTTTGTTTGTTATTTTTTAGGGTTCTGGATTTAAGGTCTATTGAAGTTAGTATGTCCAACTCATTAAAAACAATATCTATATTATCCACTCCAATTCCGGTAGAAATTACACTGATTCTCTTTTTGCCTATATATCCTGTATGTGTGGTGAATTCTCGATTCGATTTAATGACTTCAATATTATCAAAGTGTTTCGATACAAGCGGGACTCTATTTTGGTCGCCTACCATAATAATTGTACTAGCAATATCTTCTGGTAGAAGTTTTAAGTGGTAAACTGACAAGTCTTCATTTAAAATTAATTCTGAAGGCAGAAAATTATCCATATTCTTTTGTATTTTTGAATGAAGATTATTTTTCAAATATACAATTATGAATTCAACTACTTACAGTATTTTAGTACCGATAGGTTTCTCAAATCAATCAATGGTAGCACTCGAACAAGCTGAGCGATTAGCCGCTTTAACTAATGGCGAAATCACCTTGTTAAGTGTTATAGAAACTTCAGGAATGTTAAGCCGATTGTTTGGTGAAGACGATGAAAGGTACACGGATTTTAAATTAGACCTTCAAGGGAAACTTGATCATTTAGCCGAAGAGGTAAGTGGTCGGATTGGTTTGAAAGTTAATGCGATGGCTGCAAAAGGAAAAGTAGCTCAAAAAATTATTGAGGTTGCTGATTTAATTAGTGCAAAGCTTATTGTTATGGGAACCAATGGTGCTCCCTCAGAAATAGCAAAAAAGGTAATAGGCTCAAATGCTTTTAGAGTTGTTACCACTTCATCTTGCCCGGTCATTACAATTAAAGGAAAAGAGCATTTTAAAGGTTGTAGAAATATTATTTTACCCCTCGATTTAGAAAAAGAAACGAAGGAGAAAGTGTCGCATGCGATAATATTAGCACGTTTGTGGAAGGCAACGGTAAAAGTTGTTTCGATTGCTAAAAATAAAGATCTTGAAACTTTGGCTAGGTTAAAGGCTAATTTAAATCAAGTTAGGGTCTTTTTAGAAGATGCTGGAGTAGAAACGAGTGCTGAATTAATTACAGCAAAGGGGAGGTCACTGTCACAGTCCATTTTAGATTACAGTAGCAATAATGCAGGTGATTTAATTATGATCATGACTCAGCAAGAAACTGATTTCACAACGCATTTTATAGGTTCTTCGGCTCAATCCATTATTTATAATAGCAACACACCAGTCATGAGTATTAGACCAGTAGTAACTATCGGTGATGTATACGATTTACCTTAAAATAAACTAATACCTCCTTAGGGAGGTTTTTTTATGTATGAAAGTTTCAATTATCACAATTGGCGATGAGATATTAATCGGGCAAATTATCGATACCAATTCTGCATGGATAGCTCAACGATTAAATGAGATTGGACTTCGTGTAGATAAGATATATTCGATTTCAGACACCGAAGATGCAATTCTAAGAACCTTAGATCGTGCGAGTGAAATAACTGATATTGTTTTAATAACAGGCGGTTTAGGGCCTACAAGCGATGATATTACAAAAGCTACTTTAGCCAAATATTTTGATGATGTTTTAGTTCCAAACGAAGAAGTATTACAACATATTGAGACCTTGTTTCAGAAGTATGGTGTTGAGAAGATTAATAGCTTAAATATTCAGCAAGCTGACCTGCCTAGTAAGTGTAAGGTTTTGTTGAATCCTGTAGGCACTGCTTCGGGTATGTGGTTTGAGCAGGGCGAGAAGCATTTTATTTCTATGCCGGGTGTTCCTCATGAAATGAAATCTATAATGAATACATATGTGTTACCGGAGTTTCAGGCTCGATTTAGCAAGGGAGTGTTTTTACATAAAACCATATTAACTCAAGGTGTACCAGAGTCGGTTTTAGCTGAGTTGATTGAGTCATGGGAGTTGTCGCTTCCCAGAGAAGTGAAGTTAGCCTATCTGCCTTCAGAAAACAGAGTGAGATTGCGCTTGAGTATACATGGAGAGAATAAAGAAGAATTGAATGATATACTGAATGCAGAGGTGTTTAGGTTGAATGAAGTTATTCCAGAGTTTATTTATGGAGAAGAAAATGATAGTGTAGAGCAAAGAGTTGGCGATTTATTAAGGGATAGTAAAACAACTATAGCTACGGCAGAGAGTTGTACGGGTGGTTATTTATCCTATCTGATTACATCTGTGGCTGGAAGCTCAGCTTATTATAAGGGGAGTATCTTGGCTTACGACAATAAAATCAAAGAAGATATTTTGCAGGTTGACTCCGATTCATTGAGTAATTTCGGGGCAGTTAGCGAGCAGGTTGTCAAAGAAATGGCTGTTTCTGTTCGCAAGTTGATGGCGACAGATTATGCTCTTGCAACATCGGGTATTGCAGGCCCTACTGGTGGGTCTAAAGAGAAGCCAGTTGGGACCGTTTGGACGGCAATAGCAAGTCCAAAAGGAGTGAGAGCTATAAAGTATCAATTTGGCGCTGAACGCTTGTGGAATGTTAAGCGTAGTGCTAATGCAGTATTACTCGATTTTTTACACCACTTAGAATCCGTAGATAAAAAAGTAGAATAGTTTTTGTGATTTGAATAAAAGACTTATTTTTGCAATCCAATTTGGAATTAGAGAAAGAACATAATCAGTATAGAGATGTCTAGAGTTTGTAGTATAACAGGAAAGAAAGCGATGGTAGGAAACAATGTTTCTCACTCGCAAAGAAAGACTAAGAGAAAATTTAGCGTGAACTTAATCAAGAAACGTTTCTTCATCCCAGAAGAAAACTCTTGGATTACGCTTAAGTTATCTGCTTCTGCATTGAAAACAATTAACTTAAAAGGAATTTCTGCAGTATTGAAGGAAGCTCGTGCAAACGGGATGGAGTTGAAATAGTAGATTCCGCTTATAATATTGAAGTTGCCATAGAAATATGGCAACTTTTTTTATGCTCTATTTTTTGTAAATTGAATGATCTAATAGAATGATGAATTTTGATTTTATGATATGTTACCTATTGTTAGAATATTGGCTTTATGGATTCTGGGTGTTTTATCTATTCCGTTTATAGATTACACATATGAAGTAGTGTTATGTATAGTGCTTGCAGTGTCGTTGTTATTTGTAATGTTATTTTATACAAAATCTAGATCTAGTAAATACGCCGAAAATTTACTACTGTTTATTATCGTGCTTGGGGTAGTGAAACTACTTAGTTTTTACTCTCAAAATACATTTGATCTCAGTTCGTATTACAATCAAGACCTTAAGGTTTTAGTTAGGGTGAAGGAGCGTTATAAGACTACAGACTATCATTACAAATATGTTGTTGACTTAAAGGCTATTCAGGGTGATTCTGTAAATGTAATACAACAAGACTGTCTTTTGATGCAAGCGAATGATTCGTTGACTAAGGCTTTTTATCCTGGAGATGAGTTTTGGTGTAATGTGTATTGCACGCAAATAAAGTCTGCTAAACATAAAGCTTTATTTGATGCATCGAGGTATTGGGCATTAAAAGGTATTTCTGAAAACTTATGGTTGAAAAATGAGAAGATTCATTTTATAGAATCCGATCTTAGTTGGTATTATTTGGTTAAAAGAAAGCAAGTTGAGTGGATTGAGCTTCTTCATAACCAACACCTGAATGAGTCTACTCAGCAAATTGTTTCAGCTTTAGTTTTAGGTGATAGGCGAGGGGTATCAAAAGATATATCGGCTTCCTTTATCAATTTAGGATTGGTGCACACGCTTGCTTTAAGTGGCTTACATATTAGTTTAATCTATGGTATATGTGCATTTGTCTTGAGCCTATTTCTTAAGTTTAGGCCAAAACTACAATCGATTATTTTAGTCTTGATCATAGTCAGCTACGCCATATTAACAGGTTTGAGTCCTTCGGTAATGCGAGCCTCATTGATGTTTTTGTTGTATGCTTTTAGTCTTGCTATAAATCGAAGGACTACAGCTTTTAATATAGTTTTTTTATCGGCTTTAATTTTATTGATTTACAATCAAAATTTAGTATTCGATATAGGTTTTCAGTTATCCTATTTGGCTGTATTGGGGATTCTGTATTTTTATAAATTCTTTCGAGATTTTATAGCGAAACAAAATTATTTTATACAGTTTGTCCATAGCCTGGCATTAGTTTCTCTTTCAGCACAGCTAAGTGTTGGATTTCTATCGGTCTATTATTTTCATAGTTTCCCGATTTCTTTTTTATGGGCAAACATCATTATACTACCAATCATAACGCTCCTTTTGTACAGTAGTGTAGCGTATTTGTTATTTATTGTCTTAGGTTTTCA
>Ga0208879_1000491_pt1 | contig 40902 bp, 36 predicted proteins | sample Knorr_S15_td_Bot_FD_185605 | JGI IMG/M metagenome (GOLD analysis project Ga0208879, IMG submission 185605) | Marine microbial communities from Southern Atlantic Ocean transect - Knorr_S15_td_Bottom_ad_5009_LV_A (SPAdes) (version 2) | ecosystem: Environmental > Aquatic > Marine > Oceanic | place... | reverse complement strand
TTCGACTGTTATTAGGCGCATATACTGCATGCGGTTTTTTATCTTCAAAGACACTCATTCTATCGCCAATATTATAAAAAGTCTCATTTTCTACAGTAATGTCAGCCTTGCCCGATAAAATTATCAAGCATGATTCTTTATCTGCATCAACCCAATTCAAAGTTTGTTGAGGTGCCAGTTCATGTGCTTGAAATCCGACATATTCCCAATTGGCTGATTCTGGTGTAATGTTTTGATAGCAACCATCTGAACTTAATTTAGGACGAGATAAAAGCGACATATTTAATTTCCTTGTTGATGGTATCCAATGGATATACATAGAGCCTGAACAAGGCACATTGTTGCCCCTAAAGACCTAAAAGTATGAATTTCTGCTTCATGTATGCAAAATAAATAATCCGCAAGATGGGCAACAGGATTTAGCTTTGTATCGGTCAGCAGGATAACCGTTGCATTCAATTGTTTTGCCTTCTTAACCGCTTCAGTTGTCCAAGCAGAATAAGGGTTATAAGTGGTTGCAATTAATACAGTTTTCTCATCAAGCCAGTGTGATAGGTTTTCTTCTTCATCTGCGACATTGGTAATACGGCATCGAATGCCTAGATTATTTAACATATAATAAAAATAGTTTGCTACTGGTTGAGCTCTATTCGAACCGCATACAATTACCTCATTAGCCGCACACAACGCCTGCACGGATTCCTCTAATAGCTCTTCATTTACTTGTTCAGATAGTATTTTTATGGCAGCAATATTATGACTAGTAACATCATGAAATATATGCGAACTATTCGTACTTACATCACCTACAGTGACTTTTTTCACATCTGTGATACGCTGATGATAGTTGATAGCAGATTGAGAAATTTTGACCTTGAATAGCTCTTGAATTTCTGCAAAACCACTAAAACCATAATGCTTGGCAAAGCGCACCAGAGTTGACGGATAAACCCCAATATCTGATGCAATCACTGCAAGAGTGTTTAGTGCGAGTTTTTGAGGTTGATCAATAATATAGAATGCAATCAACTTCATTTTTTTGCTTAATTTTGGATAGCTTTCTTGAAGCAAACTATTTAAATCATTAATATTTTGTGGAAGCATTCTATTTAAAATCTATAAATTAACGGAGTTGCCACTTTGAAGTGACTGTTTTGCAGCTTCGGCAATTTTCAATGCCAGAACACCATCTGAAATATCTACACTGGGCTTAGTACCTGATTGTAATGATTTAATAAAATGTAACAACTCATTGCGGAATGCTTTTTCGTATCTTTCTAAAAAAAAGTGTTTTGATTTGGCTTGGTTAATACCCATTGAGTTACTCAGCACTACATTGTCTTCAAGTGCATTTTTTACTTGCAGCATTCCTGTCTCACCAAAAGCCTCAACTCTTTGGTCATAACCAAAAGTTGCCTGACGACCATTAATAATAGTTACTATTGCACCTCCATTCATGTTCAATATAACACTAGCTGTATCTACATCACCCTGATTAGCAATATCATCATTTGCAGCATTAGCTGCAACATAAATGCTGATTGGTGTGTCATTAAGAATCCAGCAAGCCATATCAAAATCGTGAATCATCATGTCGTGAAATAAACCACCAGAACTTGCAATATATTCCATAGAAGGTGGTTCTGGGTCATGAGAAGTAATTAACAATGACTGAATTGAACCAATAATTTTTGCATCAACTTGACTTTTTAAACTGGCCATATGTGGATCGAATCTCCTATTAAAGCCAAGCATGCATACAATGCCACTTTCCTTAACAGCTTTGGCACATGATAGTGCCCGCTCAAGACTCAAATCAATTGGTTTTTCACAAAAAACGGGCTTACCTACTTGAGCACATTTTTCTATAAGGTCAGCATGAGTAGCGGTGCTACTAGCAATGATAAAAGCCTCTATTTCGTTATTATTTAAAGCTTGATCTAGGGTTAGTGTTATAGCATTGTATTTTTTAGCGATCCGCTCTGCTGATCCTCGATGTGAGTCGACAACTGAATGTAAAGTAGCATTAGAATCACTTGTAACTGAGATTGCATGTACAGCACCAATCCGTCCTGCGCCAATTAGACATATTTTCACGTTACCCATCTTTTTGCAATTCTGACAATTTTTTATTGCCAGACATCATAAATTGTAATTCGTCATAATCAATCTCTCCACGGCGCGCAGTACCGAGAGTTTCACCCCGACACAGGACTGTAAATTTATCCCCTACAGATAATGCATGTGAAACGTTATGAGAAATAAATACGATTGCAACGCCTTTTGCCCGGACTTTTTCTATAGTTTGTAATACATTAGAGGTTTGGTATACGCCCAATGCTGATGTAGGCTCGTCGAGTATTAATATTTTGGCGCCAAAAAATACGGCACGAGCAATGGCGACGGATTGTCTTTCACCACCGGAAAGGGTGCCCACCGATTGATTTGGATCTCGTAACTGAATTCCCATTTTTTTCATCTCTGACATTAAAATCGAGTTACACTGCTCAAAGTCTAGTACATTGATAGGGCCTATTTTTTTTGTCAGCTCTCTGCCAAGCCAAAAATTACGCGACACTGACATTAATGGAATCAATGCTAAATCTTGATAAACTGTAGCAATTCCAGCATCTATTGCATAACGGGGCCCTTTAACTATAGTGGATTTTCCATCGATATGTATTTGTCCATCTGTGGGTTGGTGTACCCCAGACATAATTTTAATCAATGTTGATTTTCCAGCGCCGTTATCACCCAATAAGCAGTGACACTCGCCTTTGTTAATAGTCATGGAGACTCCTTTGAGAGCATTTACAGAGCCAAAATTTTTTTTAATGTCTAAAAGCTCCATCATCGGCGAGGTGCTCATTATTTCTCTCCCGTGATTAATTTACGAATATGAGTATTGAGTATCACTGCTAATAGTAAGATTACCCCTAAGAAAACTCGAAATAATGAGCTTTCCACGCCGATAAAAAATAACCCTTGTTGCACTACTCCAAATATGATTGCACCCAGAGCTGCACCAATAACCGATCCATATCCACCGGTTAATAAAGCACCACCTATCACCACTGAAATAATTGCTTCAAATTCTTTAAGGAGGCCCCGATCAGCTGCAGCTGACCCAAATTCCATCACTTGAGCAGTAGCAAATACCGTTGCACAAAAAGCAGTAAAGACAAACATTAATATCTTAACTTTGTTAACAGGAACGCCAATATGTCTTGCCGCTTGTGCGTCGCCACCAGAGGCGTAAATCCAATTTCCAAAACGAGTGCGTGTTAATAAAAAATGACCAAAAATAATAAGAGCCAATGCCCAAACCATCATCATAGGTATACCAGATACAACTGGCTGCCCAGCTTTGGTGCCAGCTACAAAGGTCTGAATCCAACCATGTTCTGCCAGCCATTGAAATAAACCCGTGAATATTTTTCCACCAAAAAAAGGCGCTAACCAATCACCTTGGGAAATTTCGGTCACGCCTCCAATAATGGTTTTTTGAGTGCTGTAAATAGCACCAAAAATTGTCATGCCTCGCAAAATATATAAAAAAGCAAGACTGACAATAAAAGATGGTAAGTTTGTTTTAACGACAATATAACCAATTAATGCGCCTACCAACATTGACAACACAAAGGCTGTAATAATACTGAGCCAAACAGGCCAGCCCCAAACAACTGAAGTAACAGCAATCACTATGCCAGCAAAACCTATCATTGATCCGACTGAAAGATCAAATTCACCAGCAATCATCAACAGGCAAGCGCCAACAGCAATAATAATGAATTGAGAAGAGACTATGCCCCAATTCATAGACCCTTCCAAAGAAAACATGCCAGTATCGCGAGCCACTAGAAAAAAGAAAAGAAAAACCAGTACAACACCAGTTATGGCTCCTAAATCCGGGCGCAACATAGCTTTTCTAAAATTAGAGTGAGCAGGTAAAAGATTTTTTATATTAATAGGCATGATTTAATCCATGTTGGGTTTTGTACAGAGAAGACAATAAACTCTCTATACTAGTTTTCTTTGACTCTGCTTTAGAGTGTTTTTCTACAATAAATTTTTTTAAAAAAATGCTACCCACCAAGGAGGTGGGTAGCAAAGCAATAGCTTAACTATTAACGATATACACCTGCATATTTTTCAACTAAGCTAATGTTACTCTTAGTGATAAATCCAGGGCCAGAGTTAATGGCGCCAGATGGCCACACACCGTATCGAGATAAGTTAGTCAAGAAAACAACCGGAAGATACCCTTGTAAGTACGGTTGTTGATCAATGGCAAATGAAATCACGCCAGATTTAACGGCAGCTGCAATTTCACTTGAAAGGTCAAAAGTACCAAAATAGATATCACCCGTACGACCTAGGGCATCCAAAGCTGAAAGTGTTGGATGAGCAGAGGTTGGACCCAAGGTAAGAATGGCGTCCGTGCTAGGGTGAGACCTAAGGTGTGCCATCACTTTATTTTTTATTTCTGTTGGATCTTGCCCAGAGTCTATCATTTGATGACCTAGATCTACACCAAGCGCATCTGCATAGCCTTGGCAGCGATCAACAGACACAGGATTTGTAAAAAAGTGATTGACACATAGGAACTCAGTTACACCTGCAGCCTTAGCTCTTTTACCTGCACCAAAACCAGCATCATACTCAGGTTGGCCAATATGCGCCAATGCACCAAGTGCTTCAGATTGAGCACGAGTTCCAGAGTTAATTGTAACTACTGGAATGCCCTTTGCTATTGCGTCAGTAATAGGTCCTTTTAGTACATCATAGTCAGCAATTGTAACGATAATGCCGTCAGGGTTACTTGCTGCAGCCTGCTGGACTATACGTGCCATATCTGCCAAATCGCCAGTAGTAGGATTCCGATAATCCACTGTTACATCCATTTGATCAGCTGCTATCTTAATTGCGTTTTTAATCGTATTCCACCAAGAATCAGAATCTGGCGCATGACTAATTAACACAAACTTTTCACCACCGGCCATGGCCGTTGAACTGCCAAGTATGGAACCCGAAAAGATTACAAATACTGCAAGAGCAGCACTTGTAATTCGTTTATTTATCTTAAACATAGTTATTTCTCCTAGTTATTAATAATCAACTTACCATCAGAATTAACAGAAAGTTGACTTTGATTATACACATTCTTTTTTTAATAAAATAGAACATATGTTATATTTTATTTTTTCATACTTTTACGTCGTAGAGTGTTGAAAATCAAAGTAGATTTGACAGAATAAGTCTTGATTTTGGTATTGTGGTATACGACAAATGCTAGATAGAAAAGCATAAACATAAGTTGGATAGCTGTTTCCAATACAGCTATTTTTCATTACCGAAACAGTGTCAATAACCTTCTGACCAGTAAAAGAGTTATTTTGGTATTGAGTTTAGTTTGGCTTTAGAGCCTAAATTCCAAACTTTTTTTGTACTTTTGTGGCGCCAATAACAACCGCAGTAACTATATTGTCAATTTGTTGTTCTGTGATAACAAAGCTTGGTGATATTCCTATTGTATTTGCAGAAGGCAGTCCTCTTAATAACACTTTTTCCTCTCGAATGGCGTTTTGCAGTAATGGCGCTGCTTTGTCTACACTATCAAAAAATGTTTTTGGTGATTTGCTTTTGACAATTTGTAAACCAGCCATCAGTCCAGCGCCTCTAACCTCGCCAATGATTGGGCAACCACTCAGTTTTTCTTTGAGTTGAGCATGCATGTAGGCGCCCATTTCTTTGGCGCGTTCTACAAGGTTTTCTCGCTCAAGTATTTCAATATTTTTCAGTGCAACAGCACAACCTGTTGGGTGGCCACTGTAGGTATAGCCATGGAAAAATACACCCATGTCGTCCGCCGTTTCTACCAAAACATCCCAAACTTTATCACCAATAAAAAGTGCTGATAGTGGGAAGTAGCCTGACGTTAAGCCTTTGGCTGTTGTCATAAGGTCGGGCTTAAACCCGTAGTATTGGTGGGCAAACCATTCGCCTGTACGGCCGAAGCCAGTAATAACTTCATCGGCCAATAGCAAAACATCGTACTTATCACAAAGCTTTCGCAAGCCTTGAAAGTAACCCTGTGGTGGCGTGATGACACCACCGGCACCGTAAATTGGTTCCGCAAAAAATGCAGCAACTGTGTCTGCACCATCATTTAGAATGATTGTCTCGATTTCATCAAGCATACGCTTAGTAAACTGTGCTTCTGTTTCACCCTCTTTGCCATCAACATAGAAATGCGGTTTTGGCGCTCTTAAAACACCTGTAATGGGCAAATCAAAAGCTGTGTGAAATGAAGGGATGCCGGTTAGGCTGGCGGCAGCGAGTGTAGTGCCGTGGTAAGCATTAACCCTTGCAATGATTTTCTTTTTCTCAGGTTTGCCTCTAAGATTGTTATAGTAGCGCACCAGTTTGATGGCTGTGTCGATACAATCAGAGCCTGAAGTACCGTAATGCACTCTAGAAAAAATGCCACGTGTAAGATCTAACAGTTTTTCACTGAGCTCAATCTGTGGCGTATTTGAAGTGCCGGCAAAGCTGTGTGCATAGCCCATAGAGCTAGCACTATCAAGCATTGCTTGACCAAGTTCTTCCCTACCGTAGCCAACATTAACGCACCACAAGCCGGACATGCCATCAATCATTTGACCGTCATTGTGCGTCGTGATGCTTGCACCTTTGCCTTCCAAACAAATACTTGTGCCGTTATTTAGTACATCGTTGATTGATGAGGCAGGATGAAAAATAGACTTTTGATTAATTTCGACTAAATCGTCGTATTGTTTTGTTGTCATAACGAGAGATGCTGTGTCTTGGAAACTACTAATTCATAGATTATAGACGAAATAACATCATCTAATTATGTCATTAAGAGGTGTAAATATTAATAAAATTCTTTAATTACGTATAATAATCAGAAATATATAACTTATATGCAATAATATTAAGAAATAAGTAAAAAAATCATTATGATTGAAGTATCACAGAAAGTAAACCAAATATTTGATGGTGTTGATGAGCAGCAGGGTGACATGTTGGCTGAGCTTATTACATGGTGTGATATGAATACTGGTAGCACTAATTATGCTGGTTTGATGCAATTATCTGAAGTATTGCTTGCCAAATTATCCGTGTTTGGCGAGGCTGAATTTGTCTCTTTGCCAGATCGAGTTGTTGTAAACGATCAAGGCGAAGAAGTGTCTTTTCAATCACCACCCATTGTTAGATTGGTCTTGGAGCGTGAGCACAAGCCATCGGTATTGTTGGTTGGTCATTACGATACAGTCTACGATAAAGAGCACGCTTTTCAGATTTGTACAGATCTTAGCAATGGACTGATAAACGGCCCCGGCATTGCTGATTTAAAGGGCGGATTGTCGGTTATGTTTAAAGCGCTCGAATGTCTTCAATCTGCTGGCTTGCTGGACGAAATTGGCATTGAAGTTCTGTTAAACCCTGACGAAGAAATTGGTTCGCCTTGTTCGGGCGCATATTTAGTTGAGCGTGCCAAGTACCACGATGTTGGCCTTATTTTTGAGCCCTCCTTACCAGATGGTACTTTAGTGGGGGAGCGCAAAGGTTCGGGTAATTTCACGGTACGAGTCAACGGCAAAGCTGCCCACGCCGGTCGTGATATTGAGTCTGGTCGAAACGCCCTTATGCACTTAACAAAACTATTTAATGAAATTAACGAGCTGCATGGGCAGAAAGATGGCCTGACTGTTAATATTGCCAGTATTCAGGGTGGCGGCGCTCTTAATGTGGTGCCAGATTTGGCTGTTGGTCGTTTTAATTGCCGCATTGAGAGCAATAATGATATTGCCTGGCTAGAAGAGCAGCTTGCATCAATGACCTCAGAATACAACTCAGTTGAAGGTTATCAAGTAGCACTTTTTGGTGGCATTACTAGACGGCCAAAACCACTCACCAAAGCCAATCAAAATTTACAAAACTTTATTACTGAAACGGGCAACTTGTTAGGAATAGACGTTGCCTATCGAGCAACTGGCGGCGTTTGCGATGGCAATAACCTATCACAAAGTGGTCTGCCGAATGTTGATACGCTAGGTGTTCGTGGTGGTGATATTCACAGCATTAACGAATACATGGTGATTGATAGTTTGGCAGAGCGAACCAAGTTTGTCGCATTGATATTGATGCGTATGGCACAAGGTGAATTCGATTTTATTCGCGACAGCGAAAAATTAAATAAGGCTTAAGAAATGCAAATTGTACGTCCAATTCAGACCCAAGATTTAGACAAGCTGTTTGAATTGGCCTCCAAAACGGGCGGCGGCATGACCTCTATGCCGGCCGATTTAGATTTACTTGAAAGACGCATCAAAACAAGTGTTGAGTCCTGCAATGGCAATTTAAATGGTGACAGCGCCAAAACTTTTTTTATGGTTTTAGAAGATGTTAATAGCGGTGATTTGGTTGGTACAACAGCCATTTATACGAATATTGGGCGAGAGAATCCCTTCTACTCGTACAAAGTAATGCGTGTCACCCAACGTTGCGCTGAACTGGACAAAATCCAAGAAACAAAATTGTTAACACTGACCAATGACTACACTGGTACAACAGAGATTGGATCTTTGTTTTTATTGCCTGAATACCGTTTTGGCGGTAATGGTTCTTTGTTATCTCGTTCTCGCTATATGATCATGCACAATCACCCCGATTACTTTGATGACAAAATTATTGCCGAAATGCGTGGCTATCGAGATGAAAATGATCGCTCGCCCGTTTGGGATCATTTGGGTGTGCACTTTTTTGGTATGGCCTTTGATGAGGCGGATATTATGTCGGGCATAGGCAACAACAGTTTTATTGCAGATTTGATGCCAAAATATCCGATTTATATTGACTTATTACAGCCACAGGCGAGAGAGGCAATAGGCAAGATATTTAGCGCAACTGCACCAGCACTCCGGATGCTGAAAAAAGAAGGCTTTCACTACAATGATTACGTTGATATTTTTGATGGTGGGCCAACGGTTGAGGTCTATAGAGAAAATATTGCCACCATAAAGAATACAAAAACACTGACAATTTCTGGATTTAAAGATTTACCCGAGACCAAAAATAAAATGCTTGTTTCAACGAGGTCGTTGATTGATTTCAAAGCGTGTTTAGCAGACGTACTAATTGAGAACGACAATGTTATCATTAGTGAATCGTTGGCAATTATTTTGGGTGCTGGACTTGGCGAACAACTGTCAATAGCACCTGGTAGAGTGGAATAAAATCTATGATTAATAATGCATGCTATATAAATGGGCAGTGGATTCTGGGTAGGGGTAGTGAATTTTCCTCCATCAATCCTGCAGACGGCTCATTAGAGTGGCAAGGTCGCTCAGCCGATCCAGATCAAGTCACTGAGGCCGCTCAAGCGGCAAGAGGCGCATTGGATTCTTGGATGGATTTGGGCTATGAAAAAAGGGCCGAAATCGTAGGTCAATACGCTGAATTGCTAAAAGAAAGCACTCAAGAATTGGCAGAGATGATCAGTCGAGAAATGGGTAAACCTTTATGGGACAGCCTCACTGAGGTTGGCGCCATGATTGGTAAGATTGCATTGAGTGAAAAAGCGTATCAACAACGCACCGGCTATCAATTGAACGAAGCTGAGGCTTTTAATAATGTGCTGCGTCACAAAGCTCATGGAGTTATCGCTGTCTACGGCCCTTATAATTTCCCTGGCCATTTGCCAAATGGTCACATTGTGCCAGCGTTATTAGCAGGTAATACAGTGCTGTTCAAGCCGAGTGAAATTACACCAAAAATAGGTGAAATGATGATGGTTCTTTGGGAAAAATCCGGCCTGCCAAAGGGTGTTCTTAATTTAATACAGGGTGAAAAAGAAGTTGGTATTGCGCTTGCAAGTGCTGACATTGATGGCCTTTTCTTTACTGGTTCGTCTCAAGTTGGTAAGCTTCTTCACAGAAATTTTGGTGGTAGACCAGAAATTAATTTGGCCTTGGAGATGGGCGGTAATAATCCGCTTATTGTCTCAAATGTTAATGATTTAGAGGCGGCCTGTTACCATATTATTCAGTCTGCTTTCATCACCTCTGGCCAGCGCTGCACTTGTGCCCGTCGCCTGATTTTGCCAGATGGTGATGACAAGGCTGACGCACTATTGATAAAACTTGTACAAATGACGAAAGACTTAAGGGTCGGTCTGTGGAATGATGCCAAAGAGCCATATATGGGGCCAGTGGTCAGTGGCAGTGTTGCAAGTCATTACCTCTCAGCAGTGGACGACTTAGTTGAGCGAGGCGCAGAGCCCTGTTTAATGCCAATGCAACTTAGAGGTGTTGACGCCTTAGTCACGCCGGCTATTATCGATGTGACCAATGTCGAGGATATTGAAGACGAAGAAGTCTTTGCGCCGCTTTTGCAAGTTTATCGAGTAAAAGATTTTGACGCTGCTATTGCCACAGCTAATAACACAAAATACGGCCTATCTGCGGGCGTGATTTCGGATGATAGAGAGCTCTATGAGCGTTACTTGCGCCGCTCACGCGCAGGTATCATTAATTTTAATCGACAAACAACGGGAGCCAGTGGCGCAGCGCCATTTGGCGGTATTGGTGCGAGTGGTAATCATCGTCCGAGTGCATTTTATGCGCCTGATTATTGTGCTTATCCAATCGCTTCTGTTGAGGTCGATGACGTGGTTATGCCAGCGCAATTACCACAGGGTTTTTCTAAGGACAGTTGACCGATGAGCTATATTGAATACAATTTTGATGGTCTAGTTGGGCTCTCTCACCACTATGGCGGACACAGTTTTGGTAATGTTGCTTCCGGCGCGAATAAAGCCGCCGCATCCAACCCTAAACAAGCTGCCCTGCAAGGGCTGAAAAAAGCCAAAACGTTGGCACAAATGGGCTTGGAATCTGGCGTTTGGGGTCAGGCAATTTTACCGCCGCAGGAGCGTCCGTTTTTGCCAGCTTTAAGGAAGCTAGGTTTCTCAGGCTCTAATGCTGATGTCATCAGTCAATCGGCAAAATCCTACCCTCAAATTTTTGCCAAAACTTGCTCCGCAGCAAGCATGTGGACAGCCAATGCAGCGACAATCTCACCATCCTTGGATACCGCCGATTCTAAGGTGCACTTTACGCCGGCTAACTTAGTGGCAATGTATCACCGTAGTCTTGAACATGAAACAACAGGCAATGTACTGCAAGCTATTTTTGCAGATTCGCGTTATTTCTCGCACCACAAGGCGTTGCCTCAAAACATGATTTATGGCGATGAAGGCGCGGCCAACCATACGCGTTTTTACAGCGATCACTCGAATTCAGGTGTTGAATTTTTTGTTTATGGCGCAGAGTCTTATGCAAGTTCCCCAAATTCAGTTAAGCCAAGCAATTACCCAGCCAGACAAACTCTTGAAGCGTCTTCGATTATTGCTCGAAATCACACGCTTAGCTTAGATAAAGTGGTATTTGCGCAACAACATCCGGATGCAATCGATGCGGGTGTGTTCCATAACGATGTCATTGCTGTCGGCCATGGTAATTTCATGATGTGTCATGAAATGGCTTTCTTAAACAAAGAAGCAATTTATGCCAAGCTTAAATCTACTTTTACAGGCGATTTTTATATTCATGAAGTGAGCAATGAAGACCTGCCAATTGAGGATGTGGTTTCCAGTTATATGTTTAATTCTCAAATAATTGGCGACGCTGAAAGCGGCATGTTTATTATTGCCCCTCAAGAGTGCGCTGATAATTCTAGAGTCAAAGCTGCAATTGACAAAATTGTTGAGGGTGAGAACCCAATTAAAGGTGTGCATTTTTTCGATGTCAAACAAAGCATGAGAAACGGCGGCGGCCCAGCGTGCCTTCGTTTGCGTGTGTTGTTATCGCAACAAGAAATCGATGCAGTCTCAGCGCGTGTCGTGCTTGACGATTCACTGTACTCAGATTTAACAACCTGGATCGGGGCGCATTATCGCGATCAGTTGACAATTAGCGACATGGTAGATCCACAGTTTTATGAAGAAGGTTGCACGGCACTTGACGAACTTACACAAATCATGCGGCTCGGCTCAGTTTACGATTTCCAGAAGATCTGACCAATAGCTATCTAGCTACTTGAAATTTGCTCTCTTAATTTTCTGAGGACGTTTTCGGTCTCCGCCCAGTCAATACAGCCGTCAGTCACTGATACGCCGTATTGCATTTGGCTTAAATCGTCTGGAATGGATTGGTTGCCAGCAAAAAGATTGCTTTCAATCATAATGCCGAAAAGCGATGTACTACCATCAGCAATTTGTTGTCCAACATCGCTAACCACTTGCCCTTGAAGACGGTAGTCTTTACTAGAATTGCCGTGTGAACAATCTACCATGATGCGTTCAGGTAAGCTGTTGTTTTTTAGCATATCGGCGCAATTTGCAACGTCTTCCTTGCTGTAGTTTGGCGTTTTGCCGCCTCTTAGAACAATGTGTGAAGCTTTATTGCCCTTTGCTCTAAATGTTGAGATTTGACCTTCATCATTAATGCCTAAAAAACTCTGTGGTGATGAGCATGCTTTAATCGCGTTAATTGCCATGTCAAGATTACCATCCGTGCCGTTTTTAAAGCCAACGGCCATAGATAAGCCACTAGACATTTCTCTGTGAGTTTGAGATTCGGTTGTTCTTGCACCAATCGCGCACCACGAGACTAAATCTGCCAAGTATTGAGGTGTAATAGGGTTGAGCGCTTCAGTTGCTGCTGGTATACCAAGATCGGCCAGCCAAGTGAGGAACTCCCGACTTTGATATAAGCCCTTGTCAACATCAAGCGAATTATCCATATCAGGATCACTGATCAAACCTTTCCAGCCAATTGTTGTTCTTGGTTTTTCAAAATAAACACGCATTACCAAATAAAGAGAATCCTTCACTTCTTCCTGAAGTACTTGTAATTTATTGGCATATTCTTTCGCGGCATCAAGATCATGAATTGAGCAGGGCCCGATAATCACCATTAAGCGCTTGTCCTCGCCTGAAAGAATGCTGTTGACAGTTGCGCGACTTGCAAGAATATTGGCCCTGCCTTGAGTGCTGATTGGCAGTTGTTCACTCAATGCATTGGGTGAAGCAATCACCGCTTCGCTTTGGATATTGGTGTTGTGAATTCGATTATTCATACTATTTTTGCAATTCTATTGACTAGTCCTCATGAAGACCACATTTTAAACGTAAAGCTGAGTTATGAGGAGTGCTAACGACGATTTTACAAAACTTACACCTAAAGGCAGGCTTCGCACTGCTAAACAGTACTAGATTCAGCTATCATGAGGCTCTGATATTTCCCCACATCACCAAAAGTTGTCTTCATATTTCTTGGATTTGTTAAAGCGATGCAAAGAGAATATAGTTGTTAATTTGCGTTGATTTTAGGATCTATTCGATCTGAAGTTGAATTTAGATGCATTGATTCTGAATGCACATAGTATTCAGAGAGTTGGAGATTGGCAGCCGCCGCTTCGTCAACAACGACCACAGTATTATTATGCAATTGCAGTGCACTGGCTGGACAAAAAGCTGAAATCGGCCCTTCAACCATATCCACCACGGCTTTTTTCTTGTTATCACCGGTAACAATGAGTAGAATTTTCTTAGACTGCAGAATGGTTCCGATCCCCATTGTAATGGCGAGTGAAGGCTGGAATTCTGACGGATCAAAGAAGCGCGAATTGCTTTCGATAGTTTTTTTGGTTAGTGTTTTAATGCGTGTTTTTGAGCTTAAACTGGAGGTTGGTTCGTTAAATCCAATATGGCCGTTATTACCAAGTCCTAACAATTGAAGATCAATGCCACCCTGTTTTGTTATTAGAGATTCATAGTTAGCAGAGCACTCTTTAAAATCATTGTTTATGCATTCGGGAAAATTGATATTTTGAATATCAATATCAATATGTTGAAATAAATGCTCATTCATAAAATATCGATAACTCTGTGAGTGATTATGCTTTAAGCCAACATATTCATCAAGATTAAAAGTACTGACGTGTTTAAAGCTTAGTTCACCCTTTCTGTATTTTTCGATAAGAATTTCATAAGTGGCAAGCGGTGAACTACCAGTTGCAAACCCTAAGACGGATCTTGATTTTTTTTTAATGACATCAGAAATAATGTCAGCAGCAAAACGACTAACTTCTAATTCTGTTGGCAGGATGACAATCCTCATTTTTCCTCATTTTTGACTTGTTTTCCTGAGCCCCAAACATTGAGCACATTAAAGTTCGAGTCAAAATGTACAATGTCTACTCGGTGGCCTGCTTTGAGTGTGCCAAGGTGATCATCAATACCAAGATATTCAGCAGGGTATCGTGAAGCCATTGATAACGCCTCATCTAGTGGAATGTTGCATACGTTAACCGCATTTTTAACCGCATCAATTTGAGTAATTGAGGAGCCAGCGAGCTTGCCAGCAGCGTTGACAATTTTGCCATTTGTGTCATTAAGAACTTCGCCATAGAGTTCAAAAGAATCATCGCTATGGATAGTTGCCATGGCGTCCGAAACAAATAATAATTTTCCTTTTGGTTTTTGCTTAAAGGCAAGCTGAACGAGAGCGGGGTGAACGTGATGACAATCCACAATAATACTTGCAATTGCCTCATCAAAGTGAAGAGAGGCGCCGACCACTCCGGGCTCTCTAGGTGAGATTTGACTCATTGCATTGTAGATGTGAGTGAAACCGCTCAATCCGCAGTTGATTGCCTCGCTGATTCTTTCAAAATCTGCATCTGTATGGCCCGCTTGAATTTTGACCCCCATAGTGGATAAAAGCTTTATCTGCTCCAGGGGCACACACTCTGGTGCTATCGTTAGAATAACTTGTAAATCTTTTAAGTTTTGGATTAATTCAATATAGTTAGGGTTCCATTCACTTATAAAATTTTCATTATGAGTGCCGCGGTATTTATGGCTAAAAAATGGCCCTTCAATATGCAAACCAACAATAGCAGGATTGTCTTTTATTGCCTTGTTAACGGCATTAGTGCAGGCCTTAAGATTCTCTATGGAGTCGCTAATAACAGTGGGCATAATACTTGTTGTGCCAAAAAATTGATGTGCATTCGTCATCAATTGCAAACTTTCCTTTGTGGGCGAATTATTAAATAACACCCCACCACCACCATTCACTTGGAGGTCAATAAAACCAGGCGCCAATACCCCATCGCCTACATCCTTTACGATGAATTCATTTGGGATATTGTTTTTTGCAACAATGCCAACAATTGTTTCAGCTTCAAATAACAGGGCGTGCTTGTCAAAAAAAGCTTCACCAGAATATATTCTCGGCCCAACTATCGCTTGTTTCATCCGAGTTCCACAACATAATCATAGCGGTCACCACGGTAATAGGATTGGGTGTATTCAACCATCCTGCCACAAGCGGCTTGGCCTCGTCTTTCAACGTACAACACTGCACTACCAGGTGCAATTTCCAATTTTTCTGCAATTTCTTCACTGGCGTTAATGGCATGAATATTTTGCTTTGCAGTCACGGGGTTCATATTTTTCGCTCGCAAAGACTCGTAAAGTGAATTGTCCAGTGCTGTCTCAATAGAGATAATGGAGGCTGGGACAGCAGCTATTTCATATGCAAGTGGTTCGTTAACTAAAATTCTGATACGATTAAGGCGATGAATAAACTCATTCTCATCTAAATTTAATATGAGAGCCTCTTTTGGGGTTGCTTTACTCTCTTCACGTAATACAATTCTTGAATGAGATTCTAGTCCACGTTTTTTCATATCAGCAGTAAAGCTGTTAAGAGATGATAGGTTTTTATGTAGAACAAGGTCGACTCTATCGGTAACAACCGTGCCCGCACCATGTTGTTTATGCAACATGCCAATATCAACTAGCTGAGCAATGGCTTTACGAACAGTAATTCTTGACATGTTAAGTTGGGAGGCAAGTTCACGCTCTGGTAGCAAGGAGTCTCCCGGCAAGAGCATACCTTGTTGGATAGCATCATTAAGGGAACGAGACAATTGTTTGTAGAGAGCTCCAGGTTTATCACCCGAAGGTCGCAAAAAATTAATTAGTGTGTCTGAGTCTACCATTGAATTATTGTAGTTGAATATTTGCAAGCAGAAGTGCACCAGAGGCAGCACTGCCAAACGGCTTACTTAACTTAACTTGTGTTTTTTTGCATAGAAGAGGCTCAACAAATTGAGCTAAACCACAGACCAAAGAGACACGCTCAGGTTTTTTTTGAAAAATCATTTGCAGAGAACTCTCTATATGAAAGGTCATTGCATTTATTAAGACAGAAGCGAGTCGATCAGATTGTTTGTAATGTTCAATCACGTTTTTTGCATATTTTGCGTATTGGGTAGAAGTAAAACCTTTTGCCATAATTGGTATTTCATTGGCATCATTATATTCTAATAATATCGACTGCGTCAATGGGCTATGAAAAATAATCCCATCTATGACATTTAAAGTCTCTTGAAAGCAGCTCAATCCAAGCCATGGCCCACTACCAAGATCCGCTAGTGGAAAGCCCCAACCGCCTTTTACTGTAAACGAATAGTTGTTGATTTCACAAGATGCTATCCCAATTCCAATTTCTAATATTGCACCATTTTTCCTTGATGTGCGCCCAGACAAGCTATGTGTATATCACTAGTAAAGGTCATTTCGCTAAAAGGGTGTTGCCATTCGCTAATGATAATTTTAGCTTTTGGTATTTCTAGGCCTGCTATCCCTAATACTGCAGCACTGTTGTATATTTCGCTGGTTACAATACCTGCCTCTTTAAACGCCAACTTATAAGCAACAAGGATGTGTTAATTGCAGATAACGTCGATATTAGCAGGCCTTGCAAGACCCTTACCAATAATTTCACCATTGATATTTGCAACACATGCCTTGCATTTAATGACCCCAGAATCAATACCAACTAAGTATTTAATTTAATTATTTTTCATAAATTTAGCATCTATATATTTAATTAAATAGTAAAAAAAATTATTTTTTTGAAACTTACTTACTTTTCTGTAAACTGCTATTATATAATACCATTCTAGAACCAATTATCGAAAAAGGTTGAAGTACTCGATAAGACCGTAAAGTCAAGGAAAAGCAATTAATTTATATTTATGCAAGGATTATATTCTACAACGCAAAAAATAATTCGAGAGCTCAAAGTATGATCTCAAGCGAATTAATAATGACAAATACTGTTGATTCGGATGGCGTGTTTAATTGTAGCTTCACTAATAATGGTGACATGCCCATTCGTAATTTTATGCTTTGCTTTAATATGCTCGCTCCTATTATGTCAGTTTCAAATTGTTGTATTGAATCGACCATGGGTGGTTATGCTGAATTAAAACCATTAAAAGATCAGTTGTTAGATATGAATGACACTTGGTCATTTCAGTTGAGTTATGTTGACGCTCTTCATAAGCCACTCAATCTCTCTTGGGGGCCTCAAGGCGTGTTCATTAAATTAGCTAATGCCAGTATTGTCGATGTTCATACAGAAGATTTAAGATTTCAGCAGTTCTCCACCCCGCCGGCACCAGTTGAAGAGCTTAATCAAAATAAAACTCTCCTGCAGTCTCTTAGATTGGTGCCACACCCCAAGTATTGGAAACCAAGCAATAGCGTTTGTACCATTAAACACCCTTTATGCACTCAATGGAAAGACAATGAAGTTGTTAATAAAGCCTATCAAAATGCTTATAAACTCAGTCAAAGACTCAATTTTGATTTGCTTAGAAAGCATCCAATAAGAGATTCTATGGCTTTTAGTACAAAGCTTTTTATTAAAAAACGCAAGAAAACAACCCCTTCTTCTTATCAACTGATCATCACCAGCGATGCAATCGAATTAGAAGCAGGCGATGAAAGTGGGGTTTTTTATGGGCTAGTTACTTTGTTACAGTTGGATCAAATGTATCATAAATTAATTCCTTGCGGAGTAATCAATGATGAGCCAAGGTTTGAATGGCGAGGCCAGCACTTAGATTGTGCTAGACACTTTTATTCTGTTGGTAGTTTGCATCGATTGTTAGATTTAATGGCTTTATTTAAGCTCAATAAATTCCATTGGCATGGCTCGGATGATGAAGCTTTTCGTTTTAAGTTTGATTGCAACCCAGAATTAGCTGAGACAACCTCACTGAGAGGTGATGGTCAGTTGATCCCACCACTTTTTGGTTCGGGTGCAAAACCCACTGGCGGTTGCTATGATGCAAATGATATAAGATCTGTTGTTAGCTTTGCGCAGAATAACTATATAGACGTTATGCCTGAGATTGAACTACCAGGACACTGCTTGTCACTACTTCGCTTTAACTCAAAACTAAGAGATCCGAATGATAAAAGTAACGAAATTTCGGTACAAGGTTACAGTAACAACACCCTTAACCCCGCATCACCAGAGACTTGGGCACTGATTCAGCCCTTAATAAAAGAGGCTTGCAAGTTATTTCCTGGTGAGTATATCCATTTGGGTGGCGACGAGGTGCCGGAGGACAGCTGGTTGGCTTCTCCCTTGATTGATAAGTTAAAGTTGCAGCACAAACTAGAAAACAACAATGACATTCTTGCTTGGTTTATTAACGAATTGTCGCAGAATGTTTTATTTAACAATAAAAAAACAGCCGCCTGGCAGGAGGCCGAGCTAGGCACACATTCCGAAAGTAAAACAGATAAGTTGCTATTTGCTTGGCAGGATTTAGCCTCTGGACACGAGTTGGCCAGAAAAGGAGCCAAAGTTGTTTTGTGCCCGGCTGAGCATTTGTATTTTGATATGGCTCAGAGTAGTTCATCTTTAGACAGGGGCGCCAACTGGGCGGGGATAGTCACTTTAAACGACACGGTGGATTGGCAAATCGTGCCAGAAAATGAGTCAGAGCTTGAAGACAACATCCTCGGCATACAAGGCCAACTCTGGAGTGAAATGATAACCGCAGATAAGCATATGGAAGCCATGCTATGCCCTAGAATTATTGGCTTATCTGAGAGCGCTTGGACTTCTGCAAGTAACAAAAGAAAAGGCAGTGAATTAAACATTTTAGCTTATAACAGTTTTAGAGATTTATTTGAGCAAATAGGCTGGGAGTATTATAGATCTGAAAATTTTCAAAATATTTCTGATGAAGATAGTATTAATAAGGAGGGTTTAGCTAGTGAAGCAGTTTATTCAAAAGTTTAAACCCAAAACAAAATCTCAAACTACCACGCTTTTTGCCTGGGCTTTGATTACACCTGCTGCTCTAGTTATGTTTTGGATAGTTGTTTGGCCTTTGTATGAAACATTTAGACTTTCATTTACAAATTCGAATTTAGGTACATTGATGAGTGGTGCAGATTATATTGGTTGGGAAAACTATGAAAAACTACTTGGTGGGCGTAAATTTCCTGAAATTGTTACTCGAACTTTTTATTGGATGTTTCTTTCTGTTGGTTTGAAAATGATATTGGGTTTGATTGGAGCAGCTTTATTAGCAAGCAACATTAGGGCTCGTGGCGTCATTAGAGCATTAGTGATGCCGCCATGGATTGTACCGATAGCAATTGGTTGTTTTGGTTGGTTATGGATGTATAACGGACATTTTGGCATACTCTCAAACTTTGCAGAAATGGCTGGTATAACGGATGGGCCGTTTAGTTTTTTAGCCTATAGACAGAGTGCATTTTATTCAGCAGTAGTGACCGATGTTTGGATCGGAACGCCAATGGTTACTTTATTCTTTTTAGCAGCAATGCAAGGGGTTCCAAAAGATCTATATGAAGCTGCTTATGTTGATGGTGCTTCACGTTGGTATCGTTTTAGAAGGATTACTTTGCCACAAATTATGCCTACTATTGTTTCTATGGCATTATTGTCGGCAATTTGGACATTTAATTCTTTTGAAATTATTTGGATTTTGACTGAGGGTGGACCGCGTGGCGCTACCACTACATTAATTATTGATACCTTTAAAACAGCCATTTTTAGCTATAAATTTGGTGCGGGCGCAACCAGAGCAGTGCTTGTTGTTTTAATATTAGGTGTATTTTCAGTAATTTATTTAAGCGTATTAGGAAGAATTAGCAAAAAATATAGCTATTCTAGAGTACAAAAATGATGGATAAATATTCACGCTTACATAAGATAGGAATTTATGTTTCTATAGCACTATTCTTATTATTTATGCTACTTCCTTTTGTTGAGATGTTTGTTGCGTCCCTTAGGCCAATAACACACCTGTTTAGTCGTCCTCCACTGGAAGTAGGCGAGACACTGAGTTTTATGGACTTTATGAGTCGATTCTGGTCAGACAAAATGAGTTTTCAGGCTTATAGAGATATGTGGGTAACGGTCCCACAATTGCCGCGCTATATATTTAATAGCGTATTCTTAGCGACTGCTGTTACTGGTATTTCGTTGTGTTTTGTGATACCTGCTGCTTATGCTTATGCACGTTTTAACTTTCGTGGTAAATCACTCAGTCTTACTCTTTTTCTTGCAGTAAATATGTTTTCTGGCGCAGTATTGCTGATACCTTTGTATAAATTATTACGGTCTTATGGCTTATTAAATACTTATTGGGCAATGATCATTCCAGGAGTGGCGTTTCTTATACCTACTGGAATATGGCTACTCAAATCTTTTTTAGAAAAAATCCCTTATGAGTTAGAGGAGGCAGCTTTTGTTGATGGCGCATCTCGACTTTATACATTACGAAAAGTAATTCTGCCACTTGCAGTTCCAGGCATAGTGGTAGTTGGTGTTGCAATATTTATTGGTGCTTATGCACAGCAATTTTTATTTGCACTTACATTTAATCAAAATAGAGATTACATGCCACTTCCAGCTGGAATATTTGAGTTTATTGGGTACCAGTCAGTATTATGGAATGAGATGATGGCAGCGAGTCTTGTAGGAATTCTGCCCGTGTTGTTAATTTTCCTGTTTATGCAGAAACATCTCATAGCAGGTTTAACTTCAGGGGCAGTTAAGGAGTGAGGATTTAAATACTCACATAAAGTGTTACTAGAGTTGTTTTAAATTCTAGTAATTTAATATAAACAGAAAGGAGAAGTAAATGAAAAATATAAAAAAAGGACTCTTCCTAGCATTTATTGGTGCAAGTTTTATGGCGCCAGTTCAGGCTGAAGAAGTTCATATGATAATGTGTGGTGGTGAAATCCGTGCGGCCGATCAAGTAGTAATTTCTGCTTTTGAGGCGAAGAACCCTGGCGTTACTGTTAATGCTGAAGCGCTTCCTTGGGGAACATGCCAAGACAAATCAATGACACTAGCTGCTGCTGGTGACCCACCAGGTTTGTCTTATATGGGTTCACGTACGCTGAAGCAATTAGCTCGTAATGGCCTGATTGTTCCAATAACCATTTCAGAAGATCAACAGGCAATGTATCAGCCAGGTATTCTTAATACTGTAACTGATAGTGGAGAATTTTGGGGCTTCCCCCACGCTTTTTCTACTAAAGCACTATTCATCAACTGTGGTTTAGTTGAAGAGGCTGGTTTAGCTTGTGTTGGCCCTAAAACATGGACAGGTCTTTACAATATGGCTAAGGCTATTAATGATAATACCTCAGCTGCAGGTATTGGCATAACTGGAAAGGACTTTGATAACACTATGCACCAATTCCTAAATTACTTATACAGTAATGGTGGCTCTGTAAATGATGCGGCTACTGGGGAGATAACTTTTAACAGTCCTGAGACTATTGAAACACTAGAGTTTTATGGTAAGTTAGCTACGGTTGCACAGGAAGGGCCTATGGCATATGAGCGTTCTCAATTGACTCAGTTGTACAATGATGGTCAGATTGGAATGTACATCAATGGCCCATGGGGCGCAGGTCAACACAATGCAAATATTGCTGAGATAGTTGTGCCTATTCCTGCTGGTCCAAGTGGTGAGAGTGGTACACTATTGATCACAGACTCAATAGCAGTATTTAAAGGTTCTGCTAATGAAGCTCTAGCAATGGAATTAGCCGCTGCTCTTTCATCTGGTGATGCACAATATGACCTAGATATGAGCTGGGGTTTAACGCCAATCATGCAGTATGAAAAAGTGATGGACGATGTTTACTATTCTACTGACTACTGGCAGACATTCGTTGCGTCAATCGGTAGTGGTGGTCCAGAGCCAATGTTTGAGGACTTTAAAGCATTGCAAGCTGGTATTAACGGTGCCATTCAAGGCATGCTTATGGGTGAAGGTTCTGCTGCTGATCTAGTTGCAGAAGCTGCTGAAATTCTAGCAGAAGGTAACTAAGTCAATTAATTGACTATTTCAGGGGCGGCTTAATGTTGCCCCTGAATTTTTTAAGGCTAACTCTGAAAGAAGGTTTTATGAGCTTTTTTTAAAGTTTGCTTTAATCAAAGATTAATACTATTTAATGCATACAGATTATATGCTTTCATTAAGGAAGAAATTATGGCTACAGTAAAACTTGAAAATATCTATAAAAGTTTTGGTGAAACAGAGGTTTTATTTGATATTAATCTTGAAATAAATGACAAAGAGTTTGTTGTCTTTGTGGGACCTTCAGGGTGTGGAAAAACAACCTTATTAAGGATTATTTCTGGGCTTGAAGAGGCTACAAGAGGTCAGGTAATTATTGATGATAAAAATGTCTCTAATGCGCCACCTGTAGAAAGAGGAATTTCAATGGTTTTTCAGTCCTATGCACTGTATCCACATTTGTCTGTTTTTGAAAATATTGCTTTTCCATTAAGGGTGGCGAAGATTAAAGGAAAAGAATTAGAGGAGAAAGTTTTTAAAGCCGCTGATATTTTACGGTTAAGAGATCGTTTGGATTTTAAGCCAGGGCAACTTTCTGGCGGACAACGCCAAAGGGTTGCAATTGGTAGATCGATCGTAAGAGAACCTAAAGTTTTTTTATTTGATGAACCTTTATCAAACTTAGATGCAGCGCTTCGAGCTGACATGAGGGTTGAGCTGGCTAAGTTACATCAAAACTTAAAGACAACAATGATCTATGTCACCCATGACCAGATTGAAGCGATGACTATGGCTGACAAGATAGTGGTTTTGCATGATGGAGTTATTGAACAAGTTGGCTCACCAATGGAACTCTACCACCACCCTATGACAAAATTTGTGGCTGGATTTATTGGGCAACCAAGAATGAATTTTTTAACAACAAACAACGTCGTAGTTAAGAATAAAAAAATAACTGCTAGTGTAACTGAATTTAATAGCGTGACTTTATCAGTTGAAGTAGACGAAACAAAATCAGGTGACGTAATTGAGATTGGTATAAGGCCTGAAGACCTAGAAGTTACTTCAGACAAAAAAGGTTTGCCAATGAATGTTGAAGTCGTTGAACACCTTGGTGCAACAGTAATACTGTATGGCTCTGTACAAGGGAATAGTGATTTTTGCGCCGTATTGCCTAGTGATGTAGATGTGAAACCAGGACAGATAATAAACTTAGAGCTAAACCCATCAAAATGTCACGCTTTTAAATCAAATGGCCAAGCGCTTTATCGAAAATTAGAAGGATAGTTTAGAAGGGGAATATTGATGAGAATAGCTATTGTTGGATTAGGTTTGAGAGCTGGAAACGTCCTAAAGATGATGAAGGAAGAGATGCCAGAGATAGAGCTTGTTGGCTATGTTGATCCTGATCCATGCGGACTTTTACTACTAAAGGATTGTTCAAGTGAGTTAACTAAATACAAAAATCTTGAAAAGATGATTGACGAATGCAAACTTGATTTACTTTGGGTGGCGTCTCCTAATCATCTTCATTTAGAACATATAAAAACAGGACTTGAGGCGGGTCTAAAGGTTTTTTCAGAAAAGCCAATTGTAACAACAAAAAACGATAGTTTTGCTCTCGCTAAACTGATAAAAAAATATGGTGAAAGTCAATTAATGGTAGGTTTGGTGTTGCGCTACTCGCAACATATGCAATATTTACGTCGAGCTATTGACGGTGGATTGTTGGGAAGGATTACATCTATCGAAGCAAACGAGCACATTGCCCCCTACCATGGCTCTTTTTTTATGCGTGATTGGCGTCGACTAAAGCAATATTCTGGCGGCTTTATGCTGGAAAAATGTTGCCACGACTTGGACTTATACAACAGCATTGTTGGTGAGCGGCCCAGCAAGTTGGCCAGTTTTGGTGGGCGTCATAATTTTATCCCTCAAGAGGCCCCTGAGTCTGGTAAGCATGATGATGTTTATCAATCTAAAGAATCTTTTTGGAACTTTGTCAATGATCCATTTGACTCTGATGGTGACATAGTTGATCATCAAAACGCACTGCTTGAATATCCCAGTGGGGTTAGTTTTAGTTTTCATACCAGTATTAATGTGCCTGATGAGCATCGACGATTTTGCATCATTGGCTCCCGCGGCATGGCAGAAGGGGATTTTCTTCGCGGCGATCTTTGTATAACTGATGCACGTACGGGCGCCTGCTTAGAAAAACATAATTTTAATGACACCGAAGCGCACAAAAAAGAATTTGGCTTTCATTATGGTGCGGATAAAGCCATGTGTTTGGATATTATTGGGCACCTGAGGGGTGAAATAAATTCTCTACCGGTTGGCGCTAAAGATGCTATTGAGGCTGGGCTTACGGCAATGAAAATTGATGAAAGCAGAGAATCTGGACAGATGATCAGTATGGCGACAACTTGGTCAGAGCTCGATAAGTGCTATTTAGGAAAAAAACATGATTAAAGGTATTAGTTACTGGGCGTTAGAAGGTGGTCTGGACGGAACTCATTCGATCGACTCGGCAATATACCAAGCAAAATCAGCCGGTTTTGACGCGCTTGAATTGGCAATCTCTACTGAGGGCGTACTAACAACTTCGACTTCAGCTGAGACTTGTAAACAAATTCGCACGAAAATTAACGACTCGGATTTGATTGTAGACACGCTTGCCAGTGGCATGAGTTGGGGTACTAATCCGACAAGCAATGATGCTAAAGTGCGTCAACGTTCAATCGATTTGCATAAAGATGCACTTCGAGTTGCAAGTCATTTGGGTTGTAAAGCGTTACTTTTTGTGCCGGGTGTTGTGAAAAGCCCAATCTCAAGTGATATTGTGCGTTATGACGAGGCTATAAAAAGAGCTAGAGATGCAATAGAACAATTATTACCTGTTGCTGAGGATTGCGGTGTTGATCTATGTCTTGAGAATGTCTGGAATGGGCTTTTTTATTCGCCTTTAGAGTTTCGTGATTTTATTGATTCTTTTGATTCACAGAGCTTAGGTATCTATCTTGATGTGGGGAATTTACTGGGATATCAGCAATACCCGCCACACTGGATTGAGTTGTTGGATTATCGAATTAAGAGAATTCACATTAAAGACTATCGAGAAAATTTTGGTTGGACAGGTGGGTACACCTTTTGTGACCTTGGGTCGGGAGAAGTGCCTTGGGCGGCCACGATTAAAGCGCTTAAAAAGATAAATTACAAAGAAACCATTATTGCGGAAATGTTGCCGTGGGACGAGAGTTTATTGCAACGCACATCAAAAGCAATGGACCAATTGTTTGGTTTCAACACCGATAATTAAAACATAAGATGGCTAGGAAATTAAAAGTAGGTGTGATTGGTCTGGGTATGATGGGCACAACTCATCTTGATATTTATGCACAAATGAGTGAGGTCGAAGTGGTGGCTATTGCTGACACCAACCCAGACTTACTTGATGGCAGCTTGCAGGCAAAAGGAAATATTGAAGGTCAGGCAGCTGGCAGTGTTAAAGCACTCAATGTAAAAAAATACTCAGATGGCATGGGTTTAGTCAGCGACCCAAAGGTGGAGCTCGTGGATATCTGTGTAGGAACTCATTTACATTTTTCTTTTGTTGAGGCGGCCTTGATCCAAGAAAAGCATGTGCTTATTGAGAAACCTTTAGCCAGATCCGCTGAACAGGCAAGACGCATTGTTGAGTTGGCGAAATGCTCAACAAAAGTCGTTATGTCGGCCATGTGCTTACGCTACTGGCCAGCTTGGCTATGGTTAAAAAAAGCGATTGACGATAATCGATTTGGTGCTTGTTTGTCACTCAATTGTAGGCGTCACACATCACACCCACCAGGTGATTTTTACTCGAATAGCGAGCAGTGTGGTGGCGCGTTGCTTGATTTGCATATTCACGACACCGATTTTATAAATTTTTGTTTCGGCATGCCACAAGCTGTTTTTAGCCAAGGCCATTTAGGCCCAAGCGGTGGAATTGATTATGTATCAACACAATATATTTACAACCAAGCGCAAAGAGCAATCGTGCACGCAGAAGGCACTTGGGATCTCCAAGAAGGGTATGGTTTTTCAATGTCGTATACGGCTAACTTTGAAAATGCCACGTTAAATTATGTACTGGCAGATGAAGAAACATTAATGTTATTTGTTGCAGGCGATGAGCCAAAAAACGTAGAATTGCCAGACGGCATGGGCTATGAATTTGAGATTCGTGAGTGTGTTGACACTATCCTAGAGAATCGTTCAACGGATATGAATTTATTAAATCAAGCGGCTGATTCTCTTGTTATTATTGAAGCTGAACAAGCCAGCATAAAGTACTGCTCTGTTGTGCCAATAAAAGAAAGGCTTGACTAAACAGGCTAATCAAATGCAGTTCATCAAATAGTTGAACATGTGTTCAAAGGCGAATCAAATGCTTTGAAGATATCATCAGTAAGTTTAGGATATGTAAAAAATAATTTTAGTATAAGTAAAAAATTGACAAAATACGCCAGACTGTGCTATTCTGTTTTACATATACTAAAATTTATCTAGAAAACTTTCGTGCAGCATTCAAGTCAAAATAATAGTAAAGAAGACGCCGACTCCCTTATTGGTAACAAGTTGCGTGAACATCGTAAGGAATTAAAACTATCAATGAAAGAAGTTGCTGAGGTAGCAGGCTTATCTATCGGTTTTATTTCCCAAGTGGAGCGAGGGTTAACTGCACCTTCACTGTCTTCACTTTCCTCAATTGCAAAGGTTCTAAACACGGATATTTCAACTTTTCTCAGCCAGCCAGAGGGTAAATCGAGCTTTACTCGCAACAAGGATCGTGCCGTTTACACTTTGAGTCACAAAGGTCTTCAGTATGAGCGCTTATCTGCGTCTTTTCCAAGGAGCGTTCTTAATAGTGTCATTATGCATGAAATGCCTGGACATAGGCTAGAGTCAATTAAACATGAAGGCGAAGAGTTTTTTTTTATTTTAGAGGGTGCAATCACGGTCTACATAGAGGAGGAAGAGAACATCCTTGAAGCTGGAGACTCAATTCATTTTGACTCAATGCGTGAGCATTCCGTATGGAACCATACTGACAATCCAACAACAATATTGCATGTTTGCACAATGGATATATTTGGTGACAAACAAGGTACAAAAGAAATTCCCAACACTCGTGCTGGGCGTAAAGGTGTTTAGATAGCTTTGTAACTCATTGCTTATCTAAACTTATTAGTGTTTAACAAGAAGGAGATGTAATGAAAAAAACGTTACTTATAGCCAGCCTAGGATTAGGCTTGGCATTATCAGGAGTGGCTCAAGCCAAGACCCTGGTGTTCTGTTCTGAAGGAAGCCCAGAGGGATTTAACCCTGCGCTGTATTCGGCAGGCACCACGTTTGACGCCTCTTCACAAACAATATACAACCGTCTGGTGCAGTTTGAAACAGGCACCACCAAGGTGATTCCAGGTTTGGCTGAATCTTGGTCTGCTTCTGCAGACGGATTGGAGTATACATTTAACTTGCGTAAAGGCGTTAAGTTCCATACCACTGAGGACTTTACCCCCACACGTGACTTTAATGCCGATGATATTTTGTTTACCTATAACAGAATGTGGAAGGAAGACCATCCTTACCATGATGTAGGCGGTGAGTACTTATATTTCGGCTGGATGGATATGGGTTCACTGCTTAAGTCAATCGATAAGATTGATGACTACACAGTGAAGTTTACACTTACTAAGCCTGAATCACCTTTTGTGTCTAATTTGGCCATGGACTTTGCCTCGGTGTTGTCCGCTGAATACGGAGACAATTTGGCTGCAGCTGGCCGTAAAGCTGACATCGATCATAAGCCAGTTGGTACTGGACCATTCGTCTTAAAGTCTTACAAGAAAGACTCTATGATTCGTTACATAGCACACGATGATTACTGGGACGGTCGCTCCAACATCGACAAACTCGTGTTTGCAATCACTACTGATAACAGCGTTCGTTATCAGAAACTGAAAGCGGGCGAATGTCATGTCATGCCTTACCCTAATCCGGCTGATCTTGCCGCTATGGAAAGTGATCCAGACATCAATTTGATGCGTCAGGAAGGTTTAAACGTGGGCTATTTGGCTTTCAATACTGAAAAACCACCATTTGATCAAAAAATAGTTCGTCAAGCATTGAGTATGGCCATCGATAAGCAGGCTATATTGGATGTGGTATTTGAAGGTGCGGGTTCGATAGCGAAAAACCCAATTCCACCAACCATGTGGTCTTACAACGATGATGTTGTTGACTATCCATACGATCCAGCTAAGGCTAAAGCTATGCTTGATTTAGCAGGCGTGAGTGGACTGAAGACTAACATCTGGGCTATGCCGGTGCAGCGCCCTTACAATCCAAATGCTCGTCGGATGGCTGAACTGATTCAGGCAGACTGGGCTAAAGTAGGTGTTGAGGCAGAAATCGTTACTTTTGAGTGGGGTGAATATCTTAAACGCTCTAGAGACGGTGAACACGACACTATGTTGCTAGGTTGGACTGGTGATAACGGTGACCCTGATAACTTCATGTTTGTGTTGTTAGGTTGTGAAGCTGCCGCGTCTGGTGGTAACCGCGCTCGCTGGTGTAATAAGCCGTTTGATTACCTCTTGCGTCAGGCAAAACAAAAAACTGACCAAGCTGAACGTACCGAGTTGTACGAGATGGCTCAGGTGATCTTCAAAGAAGAGGCGCCATGGGTAACCATTGCTCACTCTATTGTGTTCAAACCTGTTCGTAAGGAAGTAATAGGCTTCAAAGTACACCCACTTGGAAGTCATATTTTCTACGACGGAGTTGACCTGAAATAGATAATATTTGGCGCAGACTGACAAGAGTCTGCGCCAACATTTTTAATGAGTTGCTAGACCCAATAGCTGTCACCATTTTTTGACTGAGTGCTATTGGATCTAATAATCCATTTTCTTGATATAAGATCCTAATGCTTCGCTTTCTAATTAACCGATTAATGTTACTGGTGCCAGTGTTTTTTGGCGTCACCCTAGTGGCCTTTGGGTTTATAAGGGTGTTGCCGGGCGACCCAGTAGAAGTATTGGCTGGAGAACGTGGTGTTAGCCCAGAAAAACACGCTGAAATATTGGCTCAATTGGGTTTCGATAAACCACTATGGCAACAATATTTTTCCTATTTAGGCGACATACTTCAAGGTGATTTAGGCGTCTCTATAATTACCAACAGACCGGTGATTGAGGAATTCTTCGAGTTGTTTCCGGCTACCGTTGAGCTTGCAACTTGCGCCATTATTTTTGCGCTAATCATAGGCATACCAGCGGGCATTATTGCAGCTACAAAACGTGGAACTTGGGTTGACCAAGGCATTATGGGCTTGTCTTTAACTGGCTATTCGATGCCTATATTCTGGTGGGGCTTATTGCTAATCATCTTGTTTTCCAACACCTTGGGCTGGACACCTGTATCGGGACGTTTGTCATTTATCTTTGAGGTTGATCATGTGACGGGCTTTATGTTAATTGACACTCTGCTAAGCGACGAGCAAGGGTCGTTTTGGTCAGCGTTACATCATTTGATTCTGCCTTCTGTCGTGCTAGGCACCATACCATTGGCCGTTATTGCGCGTCAAACTCGCTCTGCCATGCTTGAAGTGTTAAGTGAAGATTACGTACGTACCGCTCGTGCAAAAGGCTTATCGCCGTTTCGGGTAATAGCTATTCATGCCCTGCGTAATGCCTTGATTACGGTTGTTACAGTTATTGGTCTGCAGGTTGCCTTATTATTAGCCGGCGCCATATTAACAGAGACTATTTTTGGCTGGCCAGGTATCGGCAAATGGATTATTTTTTCGGTGTTTAGTCGTGACTATTATGCGGTGCAAGGAGGGCTGTTACTTATTGCCGTATGCGTCATGATTGTCAATTTAATAGTGGATCTTCTCTATGGCTTTATTAACCCAAGAATCTTACAACAAAGGAATAAGACATGAAAAATCCTACCGTTGTTTCGAAGTCTTTACGGGTTCAACAATGGCGTGAATTTTGGTTTTATTTCAGCGCCAGCAAAACAGCAGTAGCAGGGCTTATATTTTTGATTGGCGTGGTTCTTATGGCGCTGTTTGCTGACGTTATCAGCCCACATGAACCAGCAGAACAGTATCGTCAGTTTGCCAAAGTTCCTCCGGCATGGAAGGATGGCGGCCAGATTCAATTTTTATTAGGCACAGACTATGCAGGTCGCGACATGTGGTCACGCATCATTCATGGCTCTCGCTTGTCGTTGTTGGCTGGCTGCGTTGTCGTAGTGCTGTCATTGTCTATCGGCGTATTGTTGGGTTTAGTGGCAGGCTATCGAGGCGGCTGGCTTGACTCGCTTATCATGCGAGTGATGGATACTATTATGGCAGTACCGGGTTTGCTAATGGCGCTGGTGTTTGTAGCAATATTGGGTCCAGGCCTGTTAAATGCAATGGTGGCGATTGCCATTACTTATACCCCATCATTTGTGCGCTTAACACGAGCTTCAACGCTTACTGAGCTGAACCGTGATTACGTTACTGCTAGCAAAATGGCAGGCGCCAGACCAATGCGTTTGATGTTTATTAGCATTCTGCCTAACTGTATGGCGCCATTAATTGTACAGGGCACCTTAAGTTTTTCTACCGCCATTCTTGACACGGCTGCATTAGGGTTTTTGGGTATGGGTGCACAAGCGCCGATGCCAGAATGGGGTACTCTGATTGCCGAAAACCGCGACTTAATGTTAAGCGCTCCATGGACAGTTACCTTTCCTGGTATTGCGATCTTACTAGCAGTGTTGGCCATTAATCTTGTGGGTGATGGTTTGCGTGATGCGCTTGACCCAAAACTCAAAAGGTCCTAGCCATGCCCTTATTAGAAATTGTTAATTTGACCGTTGATTTTGCCACTGCCAATGGGTCTTTTAGGGCGGTAGATAGTATTGATCTAAGTATTGATGAAAGAGAAATTGTAGCCATCGTGGGTGAGTCGGGTTCTGGCAAGTCAGTAGCTATGCTGGCCCTTATGGGGTTGTTGCCATGGACAGCAACAGTTAGTGCAGACTGTATACGCTTTGATGGCCAAGATTTGCTTGGTATGAATGACAAGCAAAGACGAAAAATCATTGGCAAAGATATTAGTATGATATTCCAAGAGCCCATGACCAGTCTTAATCCATGTTTTACCATTGGATATCAATTAACCGAAGTCCTTTGTCAACACTTTGGTGGTCGACGTCGTAGCTATAATAATCGCGCTGTTGAGCTATTACAGCAAGTGGGTATTCCTGCTGCTGAAACTCGGTTAAATGCATACCCACATCAATTGTCAGGCGGCATGTGCCAAAGAGTAATGATTGCCATGATGATTGCCTGTCAACCTAAATTATTGATTGCAGATGAGCCCACCACTGCTCTGGATGTAACCATTCAAGCGCAAATATTGGAGTTGTTGGTTGAATTACAACAAAACAACAACATGGCCTTGGTTTTAATAACTCATGATATGGCTGTTGTGGCAGAAACTGCGGAAAGAGTAGTTGTTCTATACGCTGGTTGGCAAGTTGAACAACGATCGGCGCTAGATTTGTTCAGCAATCCACGACACCCTTATACAGAGGCCTTGTTAAATGCCTTGCCAGAACGGGCACAAGGAAAACTACTCAATGCCATTCCGGGCGTAGTGCCAGGGCAGTTAGATCGACCTAAAGGTTGTATATTCAATCCTCGTTGTTGTTATGTTCAAGATCTTTGTCGCCAACAAATCCCAGAGCGACAGGAAGGCGTTTTGTGCCATTATCCTTTAGAGTTGGACCTTAAACCATCACGCTCAAGTCAAGATATGGTCACCGACTCATGATTCAACCGATTGTCAAAGCTCGAGACCTTCAAAAACACTATCCTGTTAAAAGTGGATTTTTGAAACCATCGCAAAATTTACGCGCCCTCGCTGGAGTGAGTTTTGATTTATATGCGGGTCAAACTTTGGCTGTAGTTGGTGAATCCGGTTGCGGCAAATCAACGTTAGCACGTTTGCTTGCCATGATTGAAGAACCCACATCTGGGCGATTAAGTATTGATGGAGTAGATTTAACGGAAGTCAATAATAAATCTTTGAGCAAAGGATTAAGACAAAAAGTGCAAATGGTTTTCCAAGATCCTTTTGGGTCGCTTAATCCACGCCATAAAATTGGCGATATCTTGCAAGAACCTCTCGTGATCAATACCGGTTTAAATGCCAGTGAAAGGCGACAGAAAGCATTAGAAATGATGAGCCTTGTAGGGTTACGAGAAGAGCATTTTCAACGCTATCCACATATGTTTTCTGGTGGTCAACGACAAAGAATTGCCATTGCTAGAGCGCTGATTCTTAAGCCTAAGGTAGTGGTGTTAGATGAGCCTGTTTCGGCACTCGATGTGTCGATTCAAGCGCAAGTTATAAACCTATTAATTGAATTGCAACAAGAACTAAGTTTGGCCTATGTTTTTATTTCTCACGACCTTAGTGTGGTCCGCCACATTGCTGATGAGGTTTTGGTAATGTACTTGGGTAGACCTGTAGAACACAGCTCAAAGGAGGTGCTGTTTAGTAATCCACAACACCCCTATACGCAAGCCCTATTGTCAGCCACGCCTCAAGTAGCCACTCAACGGGATAGACAACGTATTAAGCTAAAAGGTGAGATGCCCTCACCCATCGATCCGCCAAGTGGTTGCGTCTTTAATCCTCGCTGCCAGTACGCTAATCAAGACTGCCTGACTACCCCGCCTGTTATGGAGTTATATAATGAATCTAGAGTGGCATGCTGGGCACTTAAGCAACGACGCATTGGAGATGAAAAACTCGCAAACTAAATCTATGTTATGACCGATAAATATTCAAAAAAATTAAATAATCTCAGGCACCTAATGGAGTTGAACAAAATTGATTTGTTAGCCCTTGGACCTGGCACACATATGAATTGGCTGTTGGGATTTAATCCATTCCCAGATGAAAGACCGTGCATGCTATTAGTAGGACAAGAAAAACTGGCATTTTTGATGCCATCAGTTAACGCTGAAGGTGTAAAGGAAAAAACCAACATTCCCATGCACTGTTGGAATGATGAAGTTGGAGCAGAGCAAGCTCTTAAAGATGCCTTGTTAAGCACGGGTACGGCTACTTCCAAACATATTGCTATTGATGAAGCCATGCGTGCACACTTTGCCTTGTTACTTATTGAGTCTTTGTTCAGCCCTTCCTATGAATATACCACCTCAACAATTGGTGCATTAAGAATGCGCAAGGATCACGATGAGTTCGTCAATCTCAAAGAAAATGCATTGATTGATGATAGAGCTATGCAAGTTGGATTTGCAGCGATACGAGAAGGTGTGAGTGAGTTAGAAATCGCAGAAGCCATCAATAAACATTTTATTTCTGAGGGAGCAAAACCTCAATTTTGTATTGTAGGCTCTGGTCCAAACAGTGCATTCCCTCATCATCACACAGGTGAAAGAAAAGTTCAACGAGGTGATGTCGTTCTAATTGATATAGGCGGAAGAAAGGGAGCTTTCCCAAGTGACATGACTCGCATGTCAGTATTGGGCGAGCTTCCGGAAGACTACCTCGAGATTCATGCGATAGTGGAGTCTGCTGTAAAGGCCGCACTATCGGCCGCAAAACCGGGCGTAATGGCAAAAGATGTTGATGCCGCGGCTAGAAATGTAATTAAAGAAGCCGGCTATGGAGAGTATTTCGTGCATCGACTAGGACACGGCCTAGGAATAGATATACATGAGCAGCCTTACATAACAGCTACGTCTGAGGTGATTCTTGATGAGGGAATGGTGTTTTCAATTGAGCCAGGAATATACATACCGGGAAAGTTTGGCGTTAGATTGGAAGAGATTGTTATTTTGAGGGCCAATGGTCCAGAAATATTATCGGAACTAACCCGTGAGCTGAAAATGCTAAATTAAGTTTTTTTGATTACTAATAACAAGTTTTTATGAACTATGAATTTAATCTAACTACATAATAAATTGGGTTAAACTTCTTGGGTCCTAGTCCTACTTTAGGATTAGTTTTTTTTAACAATTGGAGAGATTCAAATGAAAAAAGAGTTACAAATGAGATATTTTGCCAAATCCTTGGCAGGCGGGGTGTTGTTAGCAGCAACTCTCGCATCAACAACGGTCCTTGCTGCGGGCACACATCCGACAACGGGTGAGGCGTTAGCAGATGATCAAACATTTACCTACAGTATGCTTGATGAGCACAGCTCTATAGATCCGCAAATTGTTGAGGACGTGTCTGGCTCTGAGCTAGTACGCGACCTTTTTGAAGGTTTAATGAATCAAGATGCTGACGGTAATCTTGTGCCAGGTGTTGCCACAGGTTTTACGACCAATGAAGCTAAAGATGTTTACACCTTTACATTGCGTAAGGATGCAAGATGGTCTGATGGCAAGCGCGTCACCGCTGGTGACTTTGTTTATGCCTGGAGACGTCTAGCAGATCCTGCAACCGCTTCACCATACTCTTGGTTTGCTGATATTATGTCACTTGAAGGTGTTGGTGATGTTATGTCGGGCGATGCAGATCCATCAACATTGGGTGTTAGCGCCATTGACAACCACACGCTTGAAGTTCGCTTAACGGCTTCATTGCCATACTTTGCCTTAATGACAACACATGCTTCAACTTTCCCGTCTCCACAGTGGGCAATTGAAGAGCATGGTGATGATTGGACGAAAGTAGGTAATATAGTTTCTAACGGCGCTTATGTGCTAACCGAGCACATTCCGAACGAGCGCTCAGTTCGTGAACGTAATACCGCGTATTGGGATAACGATGCGACAATATTGGATAAGGTGGTAGCGCTGATTATTAACGATGAGAACACTGATTTGACTCGTTATTTAGCCGGTGAGCTTGATAAAGGCACTGTGCCTTCAGGTCAGTACCTGCGTTTGAAGGCAGAGTATCCAAACCAAGCAACTTCATTCCCGCGTCTCTGTACTTACTACTATTCGTTTAACGTATCAGAGAGTGGCCAGGAAGCATTGAAAGATATCCGCGTTCGCCAAGCTTTATCTTATGCGGTTGATCGTTCTGTGATTACTGATAAGATTCTGCAAGCAGGTCAGACGCAAGCGTTTACATTTACACCAGGCGCAACAGCAGGCTTTGATGTGCCTGAAGTTGATTTTGGCGTAATGACTCAGGCCGAGCGCAATGCAAAAGCGAAAGAGTTGTTGGCTGATGCTGGCTATGGTGCGGACAATCCATTGTCAATCGACCTTCTATACAATACGTCTGAAAGTCATAAGAAAATTGCTATTGCAATTTCTCAAATGTGGAAGGAAACTTTGGGTGTAACCGCAACACTAGCCAATATAGAATGGAAAACATTCCTGCAAGTACGTGGCAAGCAAGACTTTGATGTTGCGCGTGGCGGCTGGTGTGGTGACTACAACGAAGCATCTACTTTCCTAGATTTGTTAACCACAAAATCGGGTTACAATGATGGCAAGTACAGCAACGCTGAAGTTGACGCTTTAATGGCAGAAGCCAAAACGCTAAGCGATACGAAAGCTAACTACACACGTGTAGAGGAAATCTTGGCGACTGAAATGCCAGTCATTCCAATTTATCACTATGCCGGTGTATTCATGCTTAAGGAGAACCTTAAGGGCTGGCCTTATGGCAACGTAGAGCAGAACTGGTATTCTCGTAATCTTTATAAGATTGCTGATTAATACTTTGTTCTAAGTTGAAACACCGCGCGAGTATCGGGCGGTGTTTTACTTTGTCAGTTCGGTACAATGATATCGGATACACATTTATTCTTAGGCTTACACTATGCTTAATTACGTTATTAAACGTGTAGGGATTGCTATCCCGACAATGTTAATTCTAATCATATTATCCTTCCTGTTGATGCATGCTGCACCAGGTGGGCCATTCACTTCAGATAGACCTCTGCCAGCACAAGTGCTGGCAAATATTGAGGCGAAATACGGTTTGGATCAGCCGCTTTGGCGTCAAATGATCAATTATGTCTGGGGTGTTGTAACACAGTTCGATTTTGGGCCTTCTTTTAAATACAAAGACCGAACGGTGAATGAAATCATTGCCCAGGGTTTTCCTATCACTCTGAAATACGGCTTTTTATCATTTATTTTTGCAATCGGCGTCGGCATTCCGTTGGGTGCCATTGCTGCAATTCGACAAAATACTTGGATAGACTACCTAGCTGTCGGTGTTTCGATTGGTGCACAGGTTCTACCAAACTTTGTCATGGCGCCTTTATTGGTCATTGTTTTTACCCTGTGGTTAGGCTGGCTACCCGGTGGAGGCTGGGGCGGCGGCTCCTGGGAGTATTTGATTATGCCAGTCATTGCGCTGTCGACAAGCTACATGGCATCGATTGCGCGAATAACGCGATCGTCAATGTTGGAAGTTTTAAACACAAATTATATTCGCACGGCTAAGGCAAAGGGCCTTCCCACGAAAACGATTCTTTTGCGCCACGCATTAAAACCCTCATTACTGCCAGTGATATCTTATCTTGGGCCGGCCTTTGTTGGCTTGATTACTGGCTCAGTTGTCATTGATATTTACTTTTCGACAGGTGGCATGGGCTATTTCTTTGTCAATTCAGCGATGAATCGAGACTACTCAGTGATGATGGGCATTACTATTTTGGTTGGCTTTCTCACCATTATGTTTAGTCTTGTTATTGATCTGCTCTACGCATGGGTCGATCCAAAAATTCGTTATTGATGATTGAGGTATAGAGAATGATTGTAGCGAACAAGAAAAAAATACACCAAATGAGTGATAATTTGTCGGAATCGGAATTTGTTCAGGGTAGATCTCTTTGGGCGGATGCCAGAAGGCGGTTTATGGGTAATAAAGCTGCAACGGTAAGCCTGTATATTTTGGTGCTGATCGTTTTATTCTCTTTTATTGGTCCTTGGTTTGCTGTTTGGACAAACGAAGAAATTGATTGGGGCGCTATGGGCTCAGCTGCCACACAAGGTATGCCATCATTTGCAACAGGACACTTTTTTGGTACCGATGATTTGGGTAGGGATATATATTCTCGTGTTATCCAGGGTACGCAAATTTCACTGATGATTGGTGTTATAGGCGCTGCTATTGCCGTGGTGGTTGGCACGCTTTACGGGTCTATTTCTGGCTATGTGGGCGGGCGTACAGATCAGATCATGATGAGAATCGTTGATATTTTGATGGCCATTCCGTTTATGTTTGTGCTTATTTTAATGTTGGTGGTTTTCGGTCGCTCAATTGGCATGTTGTTTGTCGGCATTGGCTTGTTGTCGTGGTTGGACATGAGTCGAATTGTTCGAGGTCAGACTTTAAGCCTCAAAAATAAAGAGTTTATTGAGGCGGCTCAGGCGACAGGCGTTTCCGATTTTAAAATTATCACTCGACATATTGTGCCAAATCTGCTAGGTGTTGTTGCCGTTTATGCCACCCTACTTGTGCCAGGCATGATTCTTGCGGAGAGCTTTATTTCGTTTTTGGGTTTAGGCGTTCAAGAGCCAAACACAAGTTGGGGTGCGTTGATTTCTGAGGGTGCTGGCACAATTCGCTACGATACCGAGTGGCAGTTGTTGTTCCCACTTGCATTTTTTGTGGTGAGCCTTTTCTGTTTTTATTTTATTGGTGACGGTCTGCGTGATGCACTTGATCCCAAGGATAGGTAAGCGCATATGAGTTTTCTGGAAGTAAACAATCTAAATGTAGAATTTGACACAGCGGATGGCAAGGTGCGCGCTGTCAACAACGTCAACTTCTCTCTTGAAGAAGGAAAAACCTTAGCCATTGTCGGTGAGTCTGGCAGTGGCAAAAGTCAAACGGTATTTGCCATGATGGGATTATTAGCTCATAACGGCACATCGGTTGGTAGTGTGAAATTTGATGGCAATGAAATACTCAATTTAACAGGGCCAGAACTCAATCTAATTCGTGCTGAAAAAATGGCCATGATTTTTCAAGACCCAATGACCAGCCTTAACCCCTATATGCGTGTATCAGAGCAAATGGCAGAGGTGTTGACCCATCATAGAGGATTGTCTAAATCGGATGCAGTTAAGGAATCAGTGGCGATGCTCGATGCCGTGCAAATCCCCGAAGCCAAGAGTCGTATTCGAATGTATCCGCATGAGTTCTCCGGCGGTATGCGCCAGCGTGTAATGATTGCGATGTCGCTATTGTGTCAACCCAAACTACTGATAGCCGATGAGCCAACGACTGCGCTTGATGTGACTGTCCAAGCGCAAATCATGAAACTGTTGTCCGATATTCAAAAAGAATTCGGAACTGCAATCATTCTAATCACTCATGACCTCGGCGTTGTTGCGGGCAATAGTGACGATACTCTAGTAATGTACGGCGGTCAGGTAATGGAAATTGGCACGACCGAACAAGTTTATGCCAACCCAACCCATCCTTATACACAGGGTCTAATGAGTGCTGTGCCTCGGCTCGATCACGACGGCACTGAGTTGACCACCATTCCCGGCAATCCACCTAATATGATGCTACTGCCTGAAGGCTGCCCTTTCTGCCCACGATGTAAATTTGCCAAAAGTGAGTGTAAAACAAAAGTGCCTGAATTAATATTTACCGGTACAAGTGGTAGTCACTACAGGGCTTGCAATGTCGCCGTGGAGGAATTAGTGTGAATAACGACACCATTTTGCAGGTTGATAATCTAAAAGTCACGTTTGACATCTCGCCAGAGGGTGCCATGCCTTGGACAAAATCTCAAAGTCTGCTTGCAGTAGACGGTGTATCGTTTGAATTAAAGGCAGGAGAAACCTTAGGGATCGTTGGTGAATCAGGCTGTGGTAAGTCAACATTGGCTCGTGCTATTATTCGTATGGTGCCCGCCAAAGACGGTAAAGTTGTCTGGCTTGGCAGTGATCTTTTGACGCTCGACAAAAAAACAATGCGTGGCCATCGCAAAGAAATTCAGATGATTTTTCAAGACCCGTTAGCAAGTCTTAATCCTCGTATGAATATCGGCGAAATAATAGCCGAGCCTTTAAAAACACACTATCCTAAAACTTCAAAATCTGAAATCAAAACTAAGGTTAAAGGAGTGATGGAAAGAGTTGGGCTTCTGCCTAACCTTGTCAATCGTTACCCTCATGAGTTCTCCGGTGGCCAGTGCCAGCGTATTGGTATTGCTAGAGCATTGATATTAAAGCCCAAGTTGATTATTTGTGACGAGCCTGTTTCAGCTTTAGACGTATCCATTCAAGCTCAAGTGGTGAATTTATTGATGGAGTTGCAAGAGGAGATGGGTCTATCCATCATTTTTATTGCCCATGATTTGAGTATTGTTAAACACATTAGCACTAGGATTTTGGTTTTGTATTTGGGCAATATGATGGAAATGGCGAACAGTGCTGATATTTACGCCAATCCACGTCACCCATACACACAAGCGCTGATTTCAGCTGTGCCAATTCCCGATCCAATAATAGAAAAAAACAAAGAGTTGATTCTTATTGAGGGCGACTTACCTTCACCAATCAACCCGCCATCGGGTTGTGTTTTTCGAACACGCTGTCGAATGGCTCAAGATATTTGCAGTAATGAAAAACCAGAATTTAAAAACGCCACGAATGATCATAAAGTGGCCTGTCATTTCAGTAGCTAAAGAGGTTTGGTTGCAATTAAATACACAGGGTTACAATGATTATTAAGATAAGCAACAGCTTGAAAATGGTGCCACTGGCACTGAGTCATGCCGAGGAGCTTTTCTCTCTGGTTGATTTGAATCGAGACTACTTGCATCAGTGGATGGGATGGCTGGACAAGACTACAGCTGTTGCTGACGTCGAGACTTTTATTAAAGAGTGTGACGAACAAAATGAGAAAGGCTGTGGCTTGCAATTTGTCATAACTGAAGAAGATGATATTTGCGGTATTCTTAACTTTCACAGAATCGACAAAATGCACAATACAGGCGAAATTGGTTACTGGTTATCTCAGTCACATGCCGGCAGGGGCATAATGAACCTAGCCGTCAAAGAGCTTGTTCGAATTGGTTTTCGAGAGCTTAATCTAAATATAATTGAAATACATTGTGCCGAAGCTAATGTCAAAAGCCGCGCCGTCCCTGAGCGTCTTGGTTTTACTTATGAGGCCACATTGAGGCAGCGTGAATGGCTTTATTCAAAATATGTCAACCATGCGATATACTCAATGCTTGCAAGTGAGTACTGTGAATAGCATAAAAATTTAGCAAATTATTAAAATGGGGCTGAAATTAGCTAAAAAGAGCCATTTAATGGGCAAAAAATGCTATTTTGGAGGGTTTTTAGGTGGTTTATTGGCTTGCTAGAAGTGGCTTTAGGAAAATTTTGGATTTTTTACCCCAGGGCAGTTTCTCTTGCCTAACGGCAATTCACCTCCTTAATATAAGATAAAAAGTTAGAACTTTATGGTATTTACAGTTAAATTGGCGCTCTTTAGCGCCATTTTTATTTAACATCAAGCCTATGTTTTTGTATATCCCTAAAAAGACAACCCTGCGATGACTGATAGCGCATCAAAAGCCGCTGCAAACCGTCTCGGTATTGTATTAATTATT
>Ga0208879_1000488_pt1 | contig 40961 bp, 35 predicted proteins | sample Knorr_S15_td_Bot_FD_185605 | JGI IMG/M metagenome (GOLD analysis project Ga0208879, IMG submission 185605) | Marine microbial communities from Southern Atlantic Ocean transect - Knorr_S15_td_Bottom_ad_5009_LV_A (SPAdes) (version 2) | ecosystem: Environmental > Aquatic > Marine > Oceanic | place... | reverse complement strand
GCCTTCTTCTAAATGCAGGCGCGCGCATTCACGGGCGCAATAGAGCATACTGGCCGCTTCGGTGTGGTGATTTAGTCGCTCTTCGCCCCAATAATCCATGATCATGGGCAAGTCGAAGTAGTTAGAACGAATTTTAGGGCCACGCGCGGCTTCATGGTGAGCATCGCGAATGCCGGCTTCAACGTGGTGACGGGTACGCACGGTTTTAACAAACTTGTCGCTTAGTGTAATAGGAGCACTGCCTGATGGGCCTCCTAAGCACTTTTGCAGGCCAACTGACACCGCATCTAATTTCCATGCATCAACGTCTAGCGGGTTCCCACCTACTGACGCTGTTGCATCGCAGTAAAACAACACATCGTTTGCTTCACAAATCGCGCCAATTTCTGCAAGCGGTTGCAGCATGGTGGTGGACGTATCCCCTTGAACAATGGCAAGCAGTTTTGGTTTTACGTCTTTTATCGCCTTTTCAATCTGTTCAGGCGTAAACACTTCGCCCCACGGCACTTCAATGGTGTGAACTTCAGCGTCGGCGCGCTCTGCAATTTCAGCTAGCAAATGCCCAAAACGCCCGAAGATAGGCACAAGGACTTTATCGCCTGGCTCTATTGCCGACACCAATACAGCTTCAATTCCAGCGCGCGACGTACCGTCAACCAAAAAGGTTTGCTGGTTTTTCGTATTGAAAACATCGCGGTAAAGTTGCATCACCTCGTTCATGTAGCCAGTCATTACAGGGTCATATTGACCTACTAACTGGGTAGACATGGCGCTTAACACTCTGGGGTAGCAGTTAATTGGGCCCGGACCCATTAGCAAGCGAGGCGGCGGGGATAGTGGAGCAAACGTTCTGTTAGAAGCTTCTTTAGACATGTGGGCACTCCTAGATAAGCACTTGCGCTAGCATGCGCAAGCCAGTGATGATGAGAACAACGGCGAAGATTTTCTTAAGTAAGCCAGCGTCTAGCTTGTTGGCTATGCTTGCTCCGACAGGCGCAAATAAAACGGTGAGCGGAACAATGCAGACAAACCCCAGCAAGTTTACATAGCCGTAGGTTGCGAAGGGCGCATCAACAGGAGTGGTACCAACAAATAGCAGCGTGAGCGCCGCTGGAAGCGAAATAATTAAACCGACTGCAGCAGCGGTGCCCACCGCTTTGTGTGCTGGGTAGTTACAAAATGTGAGAGTCGGCACGGTTAACGTACCGCCACCAATGCCTACCATAGAACTAAATAGGCCAATGCAGGTTGCCATAATCGACTGACCCGCGCGGCCCGGTAGCCCTTTAAATAGCGCGTCTTTCTTGCCAATAAGCATATTAATGGCAGACAAGGTTGCAATAATGCCAAACAGTAAGGTAAGGAACGTCGGGTTAACCGCCGTCACCGCATAGCTTCCGGCAAGCACGCCAATTAAAATGAACACTGCCCACGCTTTTAGCAACGCAAAGTCTACATTGCCCTTACTGTGATGAGCACGAATAGAGCTTACTGAAGTAGGAACTATGGTTGCCAGAGACGTTGCCGTGGCTATTACCATTGCGCTCTCAGGGGACACACCAAGGGCTTGGAACAAGAAGAACAGTACCGGCACGATGACAATACCGCCACCTACGCCAAGCATACCTGCTAATATGCCTGCGAACACGCCTGTTCCCGCAAGCGATAATATAACCGTTAGGTTATCCATTAAAAACTGCATGTGATTTCTTTCTCTTTAACGTTTGTTGGTTTAACTATTTGTCAGTGCTGCGTCTTAGCCACTGCGAATAAACTAGCGATGTCCAAAGTAGGCTTTGCCGTCACTTCTTGGGTCGCTTGCGCCACTCACCGTACCTTCTGTGTCGCGAATAATTGCACCAGCATGACCCATGAGTTCGTTGCAGGGATCTACCGTCACCATATCGTGGCCCCGTGCCAGTAAGCTCTCACCTACATACTCAACTAAATCTCGCTCTGCTTTTAAGTTGTGACTCTGATCGCCCCAGGTTCTACCAAGTAACCAACGGCCTAGGGAAATAGCTTTGGCGATAGGTTGGCCGTGGTAGACATGACGAGCAAACAGCGCCGCTTGGGTTTGAGGCTGACCTTCACCACCCATGGTGCCGTAGCTCATGCGTCGACCGTCAACAAGCTCAGCGAAAGCGGGGTTAAGTGTGTGAAATGGTTTCAAGCCTGGGGCTAAATATTGGTTACTGTTTGGATCGAGTGAAAACGAAGTGCCACGGTTGTTCCAAACAATGCCTGTTTGCGGGCTCACTACGCCCGAGCCGAACTCCCAATATAGCGACTGTATATAGCTCACCATTCGGCCTTCAGAATCGCAGCAACCCATCCAAATAGTATCGCCGTGCTTGGCTTCGTGCGGCCAAGGAAGTGCTTTATCTAAGGAAATGTGCTTCACCATTTCATCAAGAACATCATCACTTAACAGGCTTTGAAGACTAACAGGCGTACGAGATGGGTCGGTTACGTTCGCATTACGTGCAATGAAGGCTTGTTTCGTGCATTCAATAAGTAAATGCACCATGTCAGCATCGGTGCTGCCTAAATGCTGAACTTTGTCGTACAAGGCTAAAATAATGAGCGACGCCACACCTTGTGTGGGCGCCGGCAAGTTATAAAGCTTGCCGGCGCTGGTGGACACTGACAATGGCTCAACAATTGTCGCTTTGTAATTGTTAAAATCTTCAAGACGAATAGGGGAGCCGGCGGCTTCTAAGTCTTCAGCCAGCTGTGAAGCTAACTCACCGTGATAAAAATCATCTAACCCTTTTTCTGCTAAATGCTTCAAAGTTTCAGAGAGCTTTGTTAGCTTTAAAATTTTACCTTTTTTAAGGGCTTTCCCCTTAATCAAAAACTGAGCGAAATTTTCATCCGCACTTAGCTCTTCAAAGGTTTTGTTGCTGGCATCCACCAAGCTCTGGGTAACTTCAATCCCCCAGTTAGCTTGACTAATCGCCGTATCGAACAATGTGCTTAACGGTAAACCGCTTTGCCATTTGTGACTTAATTCAAGCGCGGCTTGCCAACCAGCAACTGCGCCTGCCATGGTTAATGCTGACTTTCCGCCTCGGCTAGGTATGGCATCGCTACCCTCGTAGAAAGAGGGTGTCGCGCCCTTTGCTGCTACGCCAGATGCATCAATGCCAATCGGCTTTTTACCAGGTTCACTGATTAGCCAAAATCCATCTCCGCCCATGCCATTCATGTGCGGGTATTCAACCGCGATAGAGGCTGCAGCAGCTACCATAGCTTCAATAGCGGTGCCGCCTTTTTCTAATATGTTCAAGCCCACTTGCGATGCCGCAAAGTGAGGGGCAGTAAACGCTATATTTGGTTTTTCACTCATTTTTAATTCCTTCAAAAACTCGGCAACCGCGCAGTCAGGTTAAGCCCAAATCAGGCAAAATGACGTGCGCTTAAGTCTTACTTCCGCTTTCTAGTTTCAACTTGAATGCGACAGGGCGCTAATGCTTTCTTTAAGTGCAACTTAAAAAAACAGGCGCGCTTTACACGTTTAGCGAGTGGTTAGCTTTTTTGCTAACGCGAGAAGTGCAAGATCGTTGCCTTTTTTGCCCACTAACGATAATCCGCATGGGGCGTTGTGTAGGGTAAACAACGGCAAATGAAGTTGGGGTAATCCCGCAAGCCCAGCTATCGCCGTGAGTGCGAGCAGAGCGTTTCTATCATTTGCCAGCGTTGTTTCATCGGCATCACATCGAGGTGCTACACCGGGTGTCGTGGGAATAATCAATACATCTATTTCTTCAAACAGCGTGTTTAAATGATTGATTACCACAGATTGTTGCGCTTTAGCTTGCTCTACTTCTTGCGTTGGTATGGTTTTACACCAATTCAAGCGCAACATTATATCTTTGGCGATATCGGGTTGAGTGTATTCAATCCATTCGCCATGTTGCTGCCATATTTCATTGCCCTGTAAGGTACGAAAGGTAGCGGCAGTTTGTAAGGTTTTTAAATCTAGCTGTGTCTCTGACAATACAATACAGTCGTTGTTATCTGCCAGCGCTGCAAGCCATGTTTTGCACAGCGATTTGTGAGCGGCCTGCTCAAATAAATGCGCTGCTATGCCAAATCGAGGCGAACCTGATATTTCACTTTGTGTTGTGCTATCTATGCAGACATTGGCAACTTTAGTCAGCGTGTTTAGGTCGCGTGTCATCCAGCCCACGGTATCAAACGACGGAGCAAGTGCCACCATATTGTCGCAGGCCACAACGCCGTGGGTGGTGCGAAGCCCCCATAACCCTTGATAGCTAGACGGTACGCGAATAGAGCCGCCGGTGTCGGTGCCAAGCCCTATGTCGGCAAGGTGCGCGCTAACGGCCACCGCTGAACCTGACGAAGAACCACCAGGTATATGAGCTGGTGCCACTGGGTTTACCAGTGTTTCGTAGTGCTTATTCTGCCCGTGTAAACTGTAGGCAAGTTCATCAGTGATGGTTTTGCCTTTGAACGCGGCACCCGCTTGAAGCATCTTTGCTACGCAACGATTTGTGTTTTTCGGAATCGCGTGTGTGGCTAACCAATCAGGATTTCCTGCTGCGGTTGGCAATCCTTCAATGTGAAACAAATCTTTTACTGCCAGACCTAATCCGCTAAGCGGCAATTTACTTTGACTTTTTGCCTGATTCAGCGCTTTTCCTGACGCCGAAAATGCGTCATCTTTAACACTACCGTCAAGACTGAATGCGATTTCTAGGTTTTTAATTGCCTGTGTGAACTTGGCATCACAGGGCTTCAGTACAAAAGGAGAGCTCACAGCGCGTTACTTATTCGTTATTGTTTCTTTATTCGTCTTTAGATTAATGAAACAACTGTTTCATTAAAAAGTCAAGAGAAACGAACGTTACTTCATTGGACATTTTAGTACGTACATTATTTTCTGTGAGTTACATAATTGGTAAAGCGCTGAGTAAATTGATAAAAAACTAGATAAGTTGCTAGAAACCTTGGGGGTTTTGCTTCAGGTATGCAACTTCTTCTGGTGTCGACTCGCGCCCTAAAATTCGGTTGCGGTGGGGGTAGCGGCCAAACATTTCAATAATCTGTTGATGGCGCTTTTCAAAGGTGAATTCTCTTTCAAGGCCTTCTTGTGAAAATAGTTCCAATGCGACGTCGTGGATTGCGAGTGATTCACTATGCATAAACGGCATATACAGAAACGCGCGCTGCTGCGGTGTAAGTACCTTGTCGGCTTCAACACTTACCGCTTCTTGCGCAAGAACCAAAGCAATGCTGTCTGCACTGAATGCATCTTTGTCATTGCGATGAATATTTCGCGAGAATTGATCGAGAAGAATTATTTCGGCAAGACGACCGGTAGCCGTCGCTCGCCAAGGCCACAACTCGCCCTTTATGGCTGCTGCGCGCAATTTTGAAAATCGCGAAGTGATCGTTTTATCTAGTGCTGCATCTTCCTTAAACCATTGCTCTGGGGAGAGTTCTCCAAACCAAAAGTCTAGCACACCGTTAGCTTCTTCCATGACTACTTGCGTTTTATCCATATCAACTCCAACCACACGCTTTTAGCAGTGAAATTAAATTAACAGGTACGTTTTTATGCATTAAAACCCAAAATAAGCGTTGTGAATTAATACTTATACCCATTTTTAAGCGCTTTAGTTCCCTTTACGCTTGCAAAATAACAATTCTCTGCTATCCGCTCTCTTTATAGTATTGCTTAAAAAGTGTTCTGTGGGAAGGGTTAACGCTTTGGACTTTCTAGCTCATCCATTTGAATGTAGATGTCAGTAATCGCGTCGACGCGGTCTGCGGCCTGGCTTCCTAATACTTCGTAGGTAAGGTTACACAGTGATGCAACCAGGCTCATTGGAGCTGCGTAACTATCAAAAGGCGAGTCACTGCCAATGTGGGTAACCAGCAGGTGGTCGACATCGTGACGATATCCTTGGCCCGTTGGATCGGTAATTAATACGGTTTTACAGTGTTTAATGCTATTTAAAACAAACTTGAATTGTCGGGTTCTACGACGAAAACCAAAAAGTACGACAAGATCATTTTCGGTTAGGTCGATAATATCTTCACTAAGTGTTTGACCGGGCTGGGGAAGCACACGGACCGACGCACGAATTTGTTTGAGTTGCTGCCTAAAATGAAGTGCAATGGGGTAGGCGTTTCTAAAACCAATCAAGGTGACCTGGCCTGCTGATGCCAGCAATTTAGCAATATCTGTCAACGCCTCTGAGGAAGTGCTTTCAAATGTATTGGCCAAATTCTTACTATCATTCTCATGCTGAAGTACGCCACTTGAAGGGCTTACAACAGGCACGCCTTGCTCACGTAGCTGAACAAGCGCCTCTTTAGCTTGCTGGTGCGAGTCAAAACCCAGCTGGCGAAAGAAGCGACTGACTGTGGCCTTTGACGTCCCCGTTTTTTCTGCAATTAAAGACGTAGATTGACTTAATACTGCGATAGGATTCTGCTGAATATAATGCGCAATAGCCTTGCCCGAAGGGGACAAAGAGGCATAGTGGTTTTCAATTTGCTGTAAAACGTCGCTAGGGCTATTTTTTGTCATTGGTATCGCCTTATACATCTTATGCAATTATTTCACGACTTTTGTGCGATATACAAACACTACCTGAATTCAACGCGTTCACGTACTTCAAAATAGGTTTTTCGAAGCCGATTATTGAAGTAGATCACTATAATAAGCGTTGTTGCTCATTACTAAAAAACGCTTACAAGTTTCGACTGCTCTTAAAAAACCTTATCTATATAGAGAGTTACGAATGCGTAGTAAAGCATAGGGCTAAAGTAGCACTTAATTAATCACTCATGCTTTGCAAATTGGCACTACACTTTCATAGACATAAACCGTAAAAATTCATGAAAGTGTCATCGGTTGGTAATTATCTTGTTGGTTTGGCATCGATTCTAGTTAGTAAAAACGTTTGGGGAATCGATCAGCAAACCTAGCTTGATCGAGAGAAAGAGGTGAGTTGTGGCAAAGCTGTGGTCTGAATTGATCTTGCTCTTTGTGGTGATTCCCTTTGCCGTTCTCTACTGGATAAAGCATTTTGCAAATTATCTCATGCCTATTTTAGGTGTTATGGGACTTTGTTGCTTAGCTATCTTGTTAGCAGATAAGCAATTTAAACGCATTAAATTGTGGCATTGGGAAGACTATCGAACGCATTTAAAAAGTACGCTAAGGTTATTTTTGCCTTGGGCGAGCTTACTGGCGCTGGTAGTTTACTTTTTTAAACCGGAATTGTTTCTCCATTGGCCTATGAACCAGCCATGGATGTGGGTAGCTACATTATTGATTTATCCGTTAGTGTCGGTCATCCCGCAAGAGATCATTTTTCGAACGTACTTTTTTCACCGTTACAAGCGAATACTGCCTTCGAAATATGCAAGGTGGGCCTTAAGTACTTTTTTATTTGGTTTAGCCCACTTAGTGTACGGTAACTGGATTGCTGTAGTCATTTCTTGGATTGGCGGTGGCATTTTCGGTTATAGGTATATGCAAACTAACTCGACGCCCGTGGTGGTTATAGAACACGCTATATGGGGCAGTTTTTTATTTACCATCGGACTGGGATCTTATTTAGTTATCGCGTCGTAGTTATTTATATTAAAAACCGAAACACATGAACGCCAAGGAGTGAGGTGATGTTCAGTGCGCAACAAATATTGCAACCCTCTATTTTAAACAAGCGAGCGGGGCTTTTTTTCCCGCAAACCGAAAGCGAACCTTTAATACAAACTTTGCTTCAACAAAGTGACGAAGGTGGCGCAATAAGCAGTTTATCGAGCGCACAGTCGCTACTCTCTCAGCTTTGGGAGAACTTTGTTTATCGATTACCGGGGTTGGCGCTAGGCTTAGTTATCATGGCGGCGTTTATCCTTTTAGCGCCGCATATTGCCAAGGTTTTAGTTAAACCGTTAACCCGTACGACCACATCTCCACTGCTGCGCTCAGTCATTCAAAGAAGCGTCAGTTTAGTCTTAATTTTACTCGGTATTTATCTATTTTTGTTCTTAGCTGGGCTCACTGGGTTTGCAATCGCGGTGGTGAGTGGTACAGGTGTGGTAGGGCTTATTCTTGGTTTCGCCTTTCGTGACATCGCCGAGAACTTTATTTCAAGCCTACTGCTTACTATTCAACGCCCCTTTAGAATAGGGGATATCGTACAAATCAACGATTTCACCGGCATCATTCAGAAAGTTACGGCACGTGCGACCACGCTGGTGGATTTTGACGGCAACCATATTCAAATACCTAACGCGACTATTTACAAAGGGGTAATCAAAAACCTTACGGCCAACCCGCTAATGCGTGGGCAGTTTGTTATTGGCGTGGGTTACGATGCTGATATACAACACGCACAGCAGATGGCGCAAGAAATTACGTCAGCACAAGACAACGTGTTAATCGACCCTGAACCGCAAATTCTTATCGACGAACTAGGCCCCTCAACCTACAACATCAAGGTTTATTTTTGGGTGGATGTAGAGAAAACGAGTGTACTAAAAATGGCATCGGTGCTGATGCGTAAAATCACCCAAGCCTTCTTAGAGGCGAATATCAGTATGCCTGATGATGCGAGAGAGCGCATTTTCCCTGAGGGTATGCATATTTACCACGCTTCCGAGAAAGGCGCTTCAAGCGCTCGTCCTTCTGAAAATGAAGCAAATGAGTTAAGTGAAATAACTACAGACCAAAAGAACGTAAAAAGCTTGGATAGCGAAGAGAATAGTGGAGCCACAGAAAATCGAAACGAAAGGTCAAATGCTAAAGGGGCTGGAAATTCGCGCCCACAAGAATCGAAAATCAATGATGATGTGTCTTCCGAAGCCCATGAGATACGAGAGCAGGCTCGGAATTCGAGAGATCCGGAAGCAGGAGAAAATATTCTTTAACATTTGTTATGTGAAGGATTATTGGAATGTGTCATTTGCCCTCTTTTCAAATCTAGAAGGGAAACGAACATATTGAACGTGCTACAGCAAAGCTGGCCAGAGGTGAGGAGATGTTCAGCAAAAGCTGGGCTGGTGGATTTGCTCGTCGCGCTATTAAACAGGCGCGACGGGCGATAGATTACATCTACCAAGGAATCCTTGCCATAAGTTGACATGCGCTTTCATGACGCTGCTGTATTGATTGAATCCGTCTTGTGACTGTTGCCTGATGTAGCGTTTGAACTCCTCGTGCAGCGACGGCTGCGCAAGCCACTCTTCCCATAATGGCGCTAGTTTGTAATGGTATTGATTTACCAAGCTTCCTACAGGTTGTATTTCCTCAATAAAAAAAAGATAGAATATATTACGCAATATTTTTGCTTTGTCGCTGGCGCGGCCTTCTGGGCAGCTTACCGCATCAAGCTCGGTTTCAAGCATATTCGTAAGCAATGAGAGGTTTTGCGTTAAGGTTTGTTGTGTATGCCAAAGTGTAGCGGGTAACCTGGCTGAACGTATAATTTTTAACTGTTGTTCAAGCTCGCTGCTCTCAATAATACTCTCACTATTATTTTCATTCGTAGCCTCTGTTTCTGTATCGCTCGATGCTGTATTTGAGAAGTACATATCGCTCAAGAGCACTTCTTTGTTACTTAAGTTGTTAATGTAATAAAGCGCGTTTACGCTAGAAAGTGCGTCTTTATTATTTTCAACTGAGAAAAGACGTTCAGGTGTGTTAAGCGCCAGACGCAACTCTTGGCTCCCTTGGACTAGGTTTGCCCACGTTTTACTGTAGTCTTGTGTCTTTTGTTCGCGCCACGATGCGATGGTTGCTGCCAGTGCCGCGTTTCTCTTGTTAGACTCGTTTTCTTTCGTGAGCGCTGCTTCACAGCTTTTGAGTACATTAAGCAGCTTGCTCTCATAAACAAGCCGCTGTGATGGCAGCTGACTTTTTCCTAGCGACGTATTGCGTTCGGCAACCACTGTGCCTAACTCACAATCTTGCAGCGCATAAAACTCACGCATGTTTATACTCACGCCCTCAATAGCGTGTTTAAGCGTGGCGGAGTCAGCAAGTTTGGGAAGCGGGGTGGTAATCTTATCGTTAAACGAATCGGGGAGGGGCGTATCGAGTACACGCGAGAGTCGTGCGGCGTAATCGTCAATGCTTTGCTTTACGGTACTACCGCCAAAACAGCCTAGCAAAGCAAACATGGCAACGCTGATGACACCAGCGCGGCAAGCGTTTCTTAGTTGCGAAACTTTTAGGTGCCATGGTTTCGCTTGGGAAATATTCACGCGGAGGCACCAGTATGAAGTCCGCGCCCGCCATCGACATAAATGATTTGTCCAGTGATGTAAGGGGCCGATGCCAAGAACGACAATGTTTTAGCAATATCATTTGGTGTACCTAGTTCACCCAGTGGAATACTCGATATCAGTTTGTCTTTTTCGTCCTCGTCCATTTCCCGTTCTGGCCACAAAATTGCTCCTGGCGCAATACCATTTACGCGAACGTTGGGGGCTAAGTCTATAGCTAACGATTGGGTTAGTGAGGCAAGACCGGATTTAGCAATGAGGTAAACACTGTGTTTGGGGAGTGGACGGTCGATATGCATGTCGACCATATTGACAATGCAGCCTTTACTTACCGCTAATGCTGGTGCCAATGCTTGTGACAAAAACAATGGCCCCTTCACGTTACTGCCTATCAGAGATACCCAGTCGTCTTCTGAAATTTCGCCCACCGGAGTGGGGTAAAAACTAGAAGCATTATTTACTAAAACGTTTATCTGACCCCAAATGCCTAATGCTCGCTGCCCAAGTGCACTTACTTCGTCTGAATTACAAAGGTTGGCTTGGAGACAGGTAGCAGAGTCCTCCCGCTGACTATTTAGCTTTTCAGCCAGCGCAAGTGCCTCGTCTTGAGAATGCCCATAATGGATAATAACGCGATAGCCTTCGCTATGAAGCTGACACGCCATGGCGGCGCCAATTCGCTTTGCTGCCCCGGTAATGAGTGCTACAGGGCCTGAGTTTGTCATAATAAAAGCTACTCTCTATTTTAAATCTTCATATGTTTATATGCTGTTCTTACACATGTTAAGCACTATCTAATGTAGGCTTTCTACGGTAATTCACGCATAAACCAGTTAACAGACAATAACGTACAGGCTTGTTCGTATGTCGCTTTGTATATCGCGCTATACATTGCCTATGCGCGGCACTACTTAGGAATTAGGGGCTGTAAATGTCGTCTACTACTTGTCTGGCTTGCGCAATGTAATGCGCGCCGAATAATAACCCGTGATTTAAAATATGGTAAAGCTGGTAAATTGGTTTTCTTAATCGGTAATTTTTTTCAATTGGGGTGTGTTGATGGTAACCCTCAAAGAATGATTGGGGAAAGCCACCAAACAATTCGGCCATGGCAAGGTCGGTTTCAGCGTCACCAACATACACAGCGGGGTCAAATAACACTGGTCCTTTTTTATTAAAGCCAGCATTGCCCGCCCACAAGTCGCCATGAAGTAGTGAAGGGTGGGGTTGATGTAAGCTCAAGAGATGTCTTACTCGAGTAACAATATCGTCTATATTGCCATCTTCGCTTTTCCATGTACCAATTGATGCCAAGCGTTCTAGCATGCTACCAATCCGTTTTTCTGCAAAAAAGTCAGCCCAAGACGCCATTCTTCCATTGGTTTGTACACTGGCACCAATATAATTGTCATGCGGCCATCCATAGCTGGTGTAGGCGTTAACCGCATGAAGTGCAGCGAGTTGCTGTCCTAAAATGGAAAAGTCATTTTCAGAAGGTTCAATAAATCGAACATGAGAAAGTACCAAATATTCCATATTCGGCGTTTCATTGGCTGTAATTCCATGGCAAATGACTCGCGGGGTAGCAATGGTTTGTGTGTTAGCGATGGCCGCAAGTCCTTCGGCTTCATGAGATAATTGCTGAGTATCATCATGTTTGCGGGTTTTAACAAAGTAGCGATGGGTCGTATCTTTTATGATGTAACTTTCGTGTGTATCTCCGCCACTTACTCGTTCGGCTTTATGGCAGCTAAAAAACTGCTGGGTTTCATCTGAAATATGCTCGCTGATAAAATGCCACATATTGCACGCTCTGCTTGTTTTAATGCTTTTTTTCAAGGCGATTGGAGTGTTGAGTGACTCTTTCCTATGGCACACTAGAACACCAGCGAAGAGCTAGTCCAGCAACCTTTATCGCCTTACACTAAAGTATGGGATAAAAATGGTGAAATGCATAAATTCCTACTCAAAATCTTCCTAAACGAAATCAAACCTTCACAAATTAGCCAATAAAGGCTTTTCGATATTGAAGTTGCCCCTACACTGGTTATAATCCACAACTTGCTTTAATACTGAGAAAACTCAGTAAGTTCGACGCGTATTCAGTTTTGCAGTACCAATGCGCTGTATTTTTATGCTGCTTCAAATAAAGCAAGTTTCGAGTGCTATAAAGCACGATTAAATTTTCAAAAATATGCATGTGGCGCAGAGTAGGCGTCACCACTGTAAAGGAATTAAAATGCCTGTAATTACCCTTCCTGATGGAAGCCAACGCGCTTTCGATAACGCTGTTTCTGTACTAGATGTTGCAAATGATATTGGCCCTGGTTTAGCCAAAGCAACCATTGCAGGGAAAGTAAACGGTGAGCTAGTTGACGCCGTTGATATGATTGACGCGGACGCACAACTTCAAATTATTACTGCAAAAGACGATGAAGGGTTAGAAATTCTTCGTCACAGTTGCGCGCACTTGTTAGGTCACGCTATTAAACAGCTTTGGCCTAACACCAAAATGGCTATCGGCCCAGTTATCGACAACGGTTTTTATTACGATGTTGATATGGAAGAAAGCCTAACCCAGGAAGATTTGGCCAAACTAGAAAAGCGTATGCTTGAACTGGCTAAAACCAATTACAACGTGGTTAAAAATAAAGTGAGCTGGCAAGAAGCACGCGATGCATTTGAAGCACGCGGTGAAAGCTACAAAATGGAAATTCTTGATGAGAACATCAGCAAGGACGACCGCCCAGCACTTTATCACCACGAAGAATACACAGACATGTGTCGTGGTCCTCACGTGCCAAACATGAAGTTCTGTCACCACTTCAAACTAATGAAAGTGGCAGGCGCTTACTGGCGTGGCGACAGCGACAACAAAATGCTTCAGCGTATTTACGGTACTGCATGGGCTGACAAAAAGCAGCTTAAGTCTTACCTACAGCGCCTAGAAGAAGCGGAAAAGCGCGACCACCGTAAAATTGGTAAAGCACTTAACCTATTCCATTGGCAAGAAGAAGCCCCAGGTATGGTGTTCTGGCACAACGATGGTTGGTCAATTTATACCGAACTAGAAAGCTTTGTGCGTAAGAAGCTGCGCGAATACGGCTACGACGAAGTTAAAGGCCCGTTAATGATGGACCGTACGCTTTGGGAAAAATCGGGTCACTGGGACAAGTACGCTGAAAACATGTTCACCACAGAATCTGAAAAGCGTGAATATGCTGTTAAGCCGATGAACTGCCCAGGTCACGTACAAATTTTCAACCAAGGTTTGAAGTCGTACCGCGACCTGCCTCTTCGTATGGCTGAATTTGGCTGCTGTCACCGTAACGAACCATCGGGCGCACTACACGGTCTAATGCGTGTTCGTGGCTTTACGCAAGACGATGCTCACATTTTCTGTACTGAAGAACAGATCTTAGAAGAGGTGAGTGGCTGTATTAAGATGGTGTACGAGACATACGCTGCATTTGGTTTCGAAAATATCAAAGTTAAGCTGTCTACTCGCCCAGAAAAGCGCGTAGGTGCTGACGAGATTTGGGACAAATCAGAAGCTGCGCTTGCAGATGCACTTAAAGCCAATGACATCGAGTTCGATTATCAGCCTGGAGAAGGTGCGTTTTACGGGCCGAAAATTGAGTTTACACTGCACGATTGCTTAGACCGTGCATGGCAGTGCGGAACCGTACAGCTAGATTTCTCAATGCCAGGTCGCTTGGGCTCTACTTATGTAGCAGAAGATGGCGAACGCAAAGTGCCGGTTATGATTCACCGCGCTATTTTAGGTTCACTAGAACGCTTCATTGGGATTTTGACCGAAGAATTTGCAGGTTTCTTCCCTCTTTGGTTAGCGCCTCAGCAGGTTGTAGTAATGAACATTACTGACAAACAAGCTGATTACGCATCAAATTGTGTAAAAAAACTGCAAGATTTAGGGTTTAGAGCAAAGTCTGACTTGCGAAATGAGAAGATCGGCTTTAAAATCCGCGAGCACACATTAAAGCGTATTCCATATATGCTAGTTGTGGGCGATAAAGAAATGGAAGCGGGCGAAGTAGCAGTGCGCTCTCGTCGCGGCGACGACCTAGGCAAAATGAGCCTGGAAGACTTTATTGCCATGGCTCAACAAGAAGTCGTAGAAAAGACAATTAAATAGTTGAGCAATTTGTGTATAATGCACAAGTAAGGTGTCTGCTTTTGGTTTTACTTTAGGTCAATCGACCATCCCAGAAGCAGACAAAAGAATTAAATGTTTGGAGGAATAGCACATTAAAGGCGCTAACAACAAGGCTCAGGGCGACAAAGCCCGCATTAACGATGAGATTAAAGCCAGAGAAGTAAGATTAATTGGCAAAGACGGTGAACAGGTTGGTGTGGTTTCTCTAGCAGAAGCTACTCGTAACGCAGAAGAAGCGGGCCTAGATCTAGTAGAAATCAGTCCGAATGCCGAGCCGCCAGTCTGTAAAGTTATGGACTATGGCAAATTCCTCTTCGAAAAAAGTAAAGCTCAAAAAGAGCAGAAGAAAAAACAGAAGCAAATTCAGGTCAAGGAGATTAAATTTCGCCCTGGCACTGATGAAGGCGATTACCAGGTCAAACTGCGCAACCTGCGTCGCTTTCTTGAAGGTGGTGATAAAGCCAAAGTTACGATCCGCTTCCGCGGTCGTGAAATGGCGCACCAAGACATCGGTATCGATTTACTAAACCGCGTTAGAACCGATTTAGAAGATATCGCTACATGCGAGTCTTTCCCACGTCGTGTGGAAGGCCGTCAGATGATCATGGTGCTAGCCCCGAATAAGAAGTAGTAACGGTCTAAAGTTTTAAGGAATCTGCACCCTTAAACACCTTGCTGCTAAACATTAACCGGTATGAAGTGACTGCAACACGAAAAATACCGATATTAAACAATGCGGAGTTTTAGCAATGCCTAAAATGAAAACTGTAAGCGGTGCCGCCAAACGTTTTAAGAAAACGGGTTCTGGCCGCTTTAAAAGCAAACAGTCTCACTTACGTCACATTCTGACTAAGAAGAGCTCTAAGCGTAAACGTCACCTTCGTGGCAAAAAACTGGTTCATGACTCTGATACCAAATTGGTTCAGCGCATGTTGCCTTACGTATAAGACTTAGGAGACTGATTAATGGCTAGAGTAAAACGCGGCACTATCGCACGTGCTCGTCACAAAAAAGTCCTCAAGCAGGCAAAAGGTTATTACGGCGCACGTTCACGTGTATATCGCGTAGCGGTACAAGCTGTAACTAAAGCTGGTCAATATGCTTACCGTGACCGTCGTCAGCGCAAGCGTCAATTCCGTCAACTATGGATTGCACGTATCAACGCTGCTGCTCGTCAAAATGGTATGTCATACAGCCGTTTCATTAACGGTTTGAAGAAAGCGTCTGTTGAAATCGATCGTAAGATCCTTGCCGACATCGCAGTACATGACAAAGCAGCTTTCAGCGCACTAGTCGACGCGGCTAAAGGCGCATTAGCTTAATTATTAACTAATTAAGTTTAAGTTCTTTCGGAAAAAGGCGAGCAGGATGCTCGCCTTTTTTCGTTTTTGGGGTTCAGACTTTGTTTTAAACTTATTTAGTCCATTGTTTAACACGCCCTTCTTATTATCCATTTATTGAATATCTGTAGAAAGCGCGCCTTCTCTAGCTTTACTCTAGGTTTTCATGCGCAAAGAACAAAAGAGTAGGGGGGGCTTCTACATGTGGAATTTTAAACACAAAAAAGCAGAGCCAAAGCTCTGCTTATATTCGCAACTTAGTACTTAGTGCTATTATTTTTTCTCTACACGCCCGTAGCGGTCTGAAAACCTAACTATATCATCTTCATCAAGGTATGCGCCCGATTGCACCTCTATAAGCTCTAGAGGGATTTTTCCGGGGTTTTCTAGTGCGTGTACTGCACCGATTGGGATATAGACAGATTCGTTCTCTGTTACTAATTGAGTATTGTCATCAATAGTCACATTGGCACTGCCCGATACCACAATCCAATGCTCAGCGCGGTGGTGGTGCATTTGCACAGATAGTTTTTCACCAGGTTTTACCGTAATACGTTTAACTTGAAAGCGTGCACCGCTGTCAATTGAATCGTAGCTACCCCAAGGGCGGAAAACTTCACGATGGAATTCAAATTCTGGGCGTTTTTCAGCTTTTAATTTATTAACTACGTTCTTAATGCTTTGGGCGTCGTCTTTGTGAGCGACCATCACAGCGTCTTTAGTTTCGACAACTATAACGTCTTCTAAACCAATTACCGAAACTAATCGCTGTTCTGCGTTTACGTAACTATTTTTAGTATTTACTAAAATTGTATCGCCTACACAAACGTTGCCGTTATCATCTTTATCGGCAGTTTCCCAAAGTGACGTCCAACTGCCAACATCGCTCCACCCTGCATCTAATGGAACCATTGCAGCGCTGTCAGTTTTTTCCATCACTGCATAGTCAATAGAGTCGTCAGGACAAGTAGCGAAAATTTCAGAATCAACACGAATAAAGTCTAAATCAGGTGCTTCAGTTTCAATTGCGCGGCGGCAAATCTCTAGCATCTCGGGGTGATACTTACCTAATTCTTCGATATAACGGCTGGCTTTAAACATAAACATACCGCTATTCCAGAAAAAATCACCTGACTCAACGTAGTGTTTTGCTGTTTCAAGTTCTGGCTTTTCGACAAAGTCTGCTACCTCAAATCCAACATTCAGTACATTTCCAGCCTTGATGTAGCCATAGCCGGTGTGGGGCTGGTCTGGAACTATACCAAAAGTTACAAGCTTTCCTTCGTTTGCTAATGCTTCTGCTTTAGTAATTGCACTATGAAATGCACTTTGGTCTTTAATCAAATGGTCTGCTGCAAGCACAAGTAGAACAGGATCTTCACCATTTTTTGTCGCATGCAATGCCGCAAGCGCTATTGCTGGTGCAGTGTTTCGTCCAACCGGCTCTAATAAAATACCATCATGTTCTATATTTTTTTTACGAAGCTGCTCAGCAACTAAAAAGCGATGTGCATCATTACATATGAATACGGGCTCTTCGGCATCAGTGCCGCTTAGGCGCGTGATGGTATCTTGTAACATGGTGCTGTCAGAAGTTAGCGCCAAAAATTGTTTAGGTAGAGCGGCGCGAGACTTCGGCCACAGGCGGCTGCCTGTGCCGCCCGCTAATACTACAGGTTTCATTATTGATGTCCCTTTCTTATAAGTTTAGTAAGCGTTCTTATTTATAAATCCATTGAAAACGGTCATAAATACTATTTTGATATCGAACCAAATAGACCAGCGGTGTATGTAATCTAAATCATATTCTACGCGCTGTACCATTTTGTTAGTTGTCTCAGTTTCACCACGCAAGCCATTTACCTGTGCCCAACCCGTAATTCCTGGTTTAACCTTATGGCGTAACATGTAGCCTGTAATAATTTTGCGGTATTCCTCGTTATGCGCCACAGCGTGAGGGCGAGGGCCTACAATCGACATGCGACCTTGCAGAACGTTGATAAACTGCGGAAGTTCATCCAAAGACGTTCTTCTTAAAAAGCCGCCAATCTTCGTTAAACGCGCATCATTTTTCGTTGCTTGCTTCACGACCGCGCCGTTATCTTGGGTTGTCATAGACCGGAATTTGTAAACCGTAATTTGTTTACCGTCTAACCCGTAACGCTTTTGTTTAAAAATTACAGGCCCTTTAGAAGTAAGTTTTACCGCTGCCGCAATTGCCAACATGGGTATAGATATCAACATGAGGATTAACGAGCTTAAAACTACATCTTCTAAACGCTTCAGAACATCGCTTGCGCCTTGGAATGGTGTGTCGTATACGCTGAGTGCTTGCACGTTTCCAACCGTCTGCCATCTAGCATTCAGTAGGTTATACATGAAGAAGTTAGGAATAACGTAAACGTTAGCTGTGGTATCGCTACATTGCTCTAAAATGCTGCGAATTCGGTTTTCAGCACTCATTGGCAGGGCAATGTAGATGTAGTCAACTTCATTGCGCTTCGCCATCTCTATGGCTGCTTCTATATTCCCTAAAACCGCACCTTGCATTTCGTGAGGCAAGCGTTCGGCTTCTCTGTCGTCATATAAGCCGTTGAACTTGATACCTAAATGTTCGTTTTGTTGTATCTGAAGTGCGACATTTGCACCAAGTTGGGTAGCGCCAATTATAATAGAGCGACGTGAGTTCAAACCACTTTTACGAATACGAAATAGAAACTTACGCATTACAAAACGCCACATTATGAGTACTACGAATGACGAAGCGAACCATAATAGAATTGCAGGAGGTGGAGTCTTAATTTCCTGAACGAAAAAGTACCCCATAGTCAAAGTGCCTAAAATGCTCAGCATCCATGTAATTGCCGCTGCTCGCAGCATTTCCGGTGTCCTATGACCACGCCAAGACCTATAAAGCTCTACGCCCTCTGCTGAAACTTGAAAGCAAATTACATTAATGAATAGAAGGATAAGGCTTGTAGTGTCTATCTTCGTACCGTAATAAGCGGCAGATGAGTAGTAAAGAATGGTGACAAGTGAAAGGTCAATAAGCCTGTAAATAGTAGAAAAACCACTTTGGTTTCTAACAACTAAACCACCACTGGTATTGGGCTCTACCGGATGAGCTTTAATCGCTTTGTTAGAATCTACTCTATTGTCCATTTAGGTAATCTCTAGGTGAAAAGTGAAGGCCGTCGCAATGGATGTTTTGGTTATTCTATTAACCTGATCCAAATATTACGTATAAAATAAAAACAGCTAATACATTCGTCTTAAATTAAGCAAGATTCACGCCTGATGGTGTCGTCTCCTCTTCCATTCGTCTAACTACGTATTATAAATGTAATAACCTTAGTAATTTCAAATTCGTTGGTTGCCATTGTAACAATATCGGACTGTTATTGTAATTTTATTACAGCAAACGACTTTGTTTCGTACTAATTTGGTGCAGAAAGAGTAGAATGACACTCGTGTACTTTCCATTACTTATATAAATACGATAGCATACTTGGCATAATAAAGAGACGACACATAGCTGAAACAATACCTATGTACTTTGGAGATACTTTTGTTTTGGCGGGTATGGTAGAAAGCAACGGGATTTTAAGTTGGTATCAATAGCTAACTTCTTATGTATTAATCCAAGGGACTAGAAAAAACGGCACGTCTATTGCTCCCGTTAAATTATAGTTTAGAAAAATCGGTAAAAAAACACCGAAAGCTGTAAAAGATGCAATTTGTCTCTTTATAGAATTATTTGCTTGTGCAATGTGTGAAACCGAAACGAAGTTACAGTTAATAATTTGTCATTACAGATAGGTCATCGAAGGAAGGAAAAAACATGTTTAAAAGGACCAAAAGCATCATAGCAATGTCGGTAATTTGCGCCACCCCGACACTATATGCCCAAGAGGCCGGTCGAATCCAAGCTGGACGATTCGATTTAATACCATCATTTACTTCGTCAATGGCTTATGTTGATAACGTTGCATATGCGCGTGATGATGACCCCAAAATATATAGCTGGCGCGCTACGTTATCACCGGAATTGATCGCTGCTACAGAAGTAGATGGTAACCCAGTTCAAGTTGGATATAGATTAGAACGCGGCGTTTATTTTTCTAGTGATAACGACGATTACACCGATCATTTTGTAGAAGCTTCGGGTGACTTCGAGTTGAACAGTCGCCATCGAGTCAATGCTGTCGCTCAATATGAAGACGGTCATGAAGAGAGAGGCACCGGCTTCTCACTAGGCCTTGGTACAGCTATTACTACTCCTGACAGGTATAAAAGTACTTATTTCGGTGGTGAATACATGTACGGCGCTGCTACATCTGATGGTTTGTTAACGCTCAAAGCCAACCGTGAAACGCTAGACTATGATAGGTCTGAACAAGCTTACCTAATTCGAGATCGTGTAAAAAATAAAGTAGGCGCTGAATTGGGTTATAGAATAGGTTCAGCGACTACAGCCGTTCTTGATGTCACCCAAACTTATGTCAGATACGATAACCAAACCGGGATTGAAACACGTGATAGTGACGAGACACGTGTTCTATTAGGTGTAACTTGGGAATCGACTGCTGCAACGACGGGTTTTGCGAAAGTCGGTTATAAAGAGAAAGATTTTGAATCTGCAACAAGAAGCACCTTTTACGGAACAGATTGGGAAGTTGGAGTAGAGTGGCAACCTGTTTCATATTCAACGTTCCGCTTCTCGACCAATGCGGATACTCGCGAAACAAACGGCGAAGGAAACTTCATTCGTGGCAGAGACTATACTGCATCATGGAATCATGAGTGGTTAAATCGTCTAAGTTCTTCTGTGAGTATAACTCGTGAAACCAATGAATATGTATTAAATGATGAAGGTATAGAAAACCGTGATGACGAGCTGATGCGCTATTCAGCCTCTCTAAATTATCAAGCACGTCGTTATTTATCATTCTCGCTGTTTTACCAGTTAGCAGATCGTGACAGTAATAGAGAATCAATAGGTTACGATAGAAACGTTGTAGGTTTATCCGCAGAGGTTACGTTGTGAAGAATGGTGTAGTTTATAGTTTCTTCTTAATTTGTTTCTTACTCCTCTCGAACGTCGTTACGGCCCAAGAGGGTAATTTAAGTATGAGCCAATATCAGCTGGGCTCTGGCGATAGAATACAAATAAGTGTTTTCGGGCAAGACGATCTGTCTATGGAGGTTCGCCTTCCTGACGTTGGCACAATAAACTATCCATTCCTTGGTGAAATAAAGCTTGTAGGCCTAACTGCAGCACAAGTAGAACAGCTTATATACGACGGTTTACTAGGTGACTACCTTGTTAATCCATCTGTTTCTGTAGCTATCGTGGAATATCGCCCGTTCTTTATTGATGGCGAAGTTAAGCGCCCTGGCGGTTATGCTTACCAACCAGGGTTGTCGGTAAATAAAGCGGCGGCGTTAGCAGGCGGGTACACCGAACGAGCAGCGCGCGACAAAATAACAATCATTCGCGAAAAAGATGGCAGAACTAACGAGTTCACAGTAACGGTTAGCGACATGATCCAGCCTGGTGACATTATCACCATTAATCAGCGTTTCTTCTAAATTTTACGTAGCGTTCAGGAATAAAAATGGCAGTAAATAGCAGGGAAGAGTTAAACGCCGGTGTGTTTGAAAATGAAACCATCGACATTGCTCATTATTTAGGAATTATCAAGCGTTACGCATTTCGTATTATTTCATTAGCAATTGCGTTCACAATTTTAGTTGCGCTGTTAGTTATGCGCATGACGCCCATGTATACCTCTACCACGACTATCTTGGTAGAAGCTGACAAAGCTAACGTTGTTTCAATTGAAGAAGTCTATGGCTTAGATACCAAGCGTAAAGACTACATGCAAACTCAGTTTGAAATTTTGCAGTCGCGTCAAATTGCAGAGCGTACGGTGGAAAGCTTGTCATTATGGAATAATGAAGAGTTTATGCCAGCCAAAGAAGAGCCAGGTATTGCCGACCAGCTTAAAGCCAGTCTTCTAGAGGCATTACCATTTTTGCCGCAGGAAGAGCCAAAAGAGCTTACCGAAGAGCAAATTTTAGCGGCTAAAAAACGTAAAGCTACGTCCTTGCTAATGAGAGCGTTGTCTGTAGAAATGGTAGATAACACGCAAGTAATGCGTATTACCGTTACCACCGAATCTCCGCAGCTGTCGGCTGAATTGGCCAACGCTGTTACCGATGTGTACATCGAGAACTATCTTCAAGCTAAGCTGGATATGACGGCAAAAGCGACGTCTTTTCTTACAGAAAGCTTAGAAGGTTTGAAGCAGAAACTAGATGTTGCTGAACGTAATTTGGCGAAGTTCTATGAAGAAAACCAAGTGGTAAACATTGATGGTGTAGTAGGTTTAGCGTCTGAAGAACTAGAGCAGTTAAGTAAGCAGTTATTAGATGCGCAAACGGCGCTTAAATTAAACGCGGTTATTTACAAGCAAACGCGTAATGATGTTTCATTAAACGACATTGCACGCCTGCCTGAAGTGCTTAACCACCCGACTATTAGAGACGTTCGCCGCGACGAAGCTAAGGCGATGACGCGCGTAAGTGAGCTTAGCAATGTATACGGCCCGAAACACCCGCGCATGATTGCAGCAAACGCTGAGCTTTCATCAATAAGAGAAACATTAAGCGGCCAAATTCGTGACCTTATTAGAAGTATAACTACGCAATACGAAGTATCGGAAGATCGTGTTGCTCAGTTAGAAAGAGAAGTTTCACGAGCAAAAGCAGAATTTCGCGACCTATCTGCACTGGATAATCAGCGCAAGGCCCTACAGCGCGAAGTCGATATTAATCAGCAGCTCTATAACTCGTTCTTCACACGTTTAAAAGAAACAGACGAGCTAGGTGGGTTTGAATCTGCAAACGCCAGAGTATTGGATGAAGCGCTTCCAAATTACGCGCCTTCAAAACCAAATAAAAAATTGTTGATTGGCGCGGCTTTCGTATTCAGTGTGGGCTTCGGTGTATTTCTAGCTATTGCTATGGAAACGCTTAACAGTGGTATACGTTCAGTGGAAGATGTAGAGCGCAAGCTTGGGCAGCGTATGCTGGGCCTTATTCCTTGGCTACCACATAAGAAAAAGACCGACTTACCAGTTCGTTCATTCTTCGATGGCAAAAAACACCAGTTTGCCGAGTCTGTTCGTACACTGCGTACTAGCTTGTCTTTATTGAATTTAGACAAAGAGCAACAAGCTATAATGGTAACCTCAAGTGTACCTAAAGAAGGTAAAACGACGGTTTCTATAAACTTGGCGTTCGCCTTAGGTCAGCTTGATAAAACTATACTTATTGATGCGGACTTACGTCGCCCTAGTGTAGGTAAGCAATTTAACATTCCAAACTATCAGCCGGGCGTAGCCAACCTTATCTTGAAGTCTCATACTTTAGATGAGTGTTTGGTTAGGGATGAAGAGTCTAATATCGACATCTTATCAGCAGGTACTATACCTTCTAACCCGCAGGAGCTCTTGTCTGATAAAGGTTTCAACGAGCTTATTGAGCTGTTAAAAACTCAGTATAAGTACGTTGTCATTGATACTGCACCTACTCAAGCGGTAAGCGATTCTATGTTGATTGCTAACTCTTGTGACTCGGTAATTTACGTAGTACGTGCGGATAGTACCAGTGAAAAGCTTATTAACAATGGCTTGTCTCGTTTCCTTCAAGTGGGTCATCGCCTTGATGGTGTAGTACTAAATCAAGTAGACTTACGCAAATCAGGGGCAGCACAGAGGTACGCTGGTTTTTATGACCAATACGGATATACCAGTCATAAAAGCAGCTAACAGCATTTATTGATAGACTTACATAGCCACATATTACCTGGCATCGACGATGGTGCCAGGTCTTTAGACATTGCCTTGGAAATGGCGCAGCAAGCTGTAGATGGCGGTGTTCGCCATATGGTTTGCACACCACATATCCACAAAGGCTACTTTGACAATACGTTAAAGTCTATTGAACATTCTTTTCTAGAATTCAAAAAAGAAATTATCCGTGCATCTATACCTCTTTCTCTTTCTTATGCCGCAGAAGTGCGCGTTAACGAGCTAATTCCTGTTTGGTATAAGCAAAAAGCACTGCCTTTTTTAGGTGCATTTAATGGTAAGCATATTCTGTTGCTTGAAATGCCACATAGCCATATACCACAAGGCTTAGAAGTGCTTATAAAATGGCTTTTAAAAAATAATGTGCAGCCCCTCATTGCACACCCAGAGCGAAATCGCGAGTTGCTAGCCGAGCAGCATAAATTTAGTTGGCTGCAGCGCCAGGGCTGTATATTCCAAGTTACCGCTGGTGCCTTAACAGGTCGTTTTGGTGACAAAGTAGAAGATTTTGTACTGTCGATGATGCGAAACAAAGCATTCCATGTAGTGGCGTCAGACACCCACGACCTTGTACGCCGGCCAAACGATATGGGTGCCGCTTACGACGTTGTGTCGGCATTCAGTGATGAATTTGCGCAAGAGGTTTTTGTAACGCGGCCTGGTGCGATAGTGTCGTTCGATCAAAAAAATGAACCATTCAATGACTAGCCGGTTACTTAACATCTTCAAAGATAACAGCTTAATACTGAAGTGGATCATGGTGCTACTTGCCGGTTTCTGTTTTTTGTGGAGCTTCCAGCTTTTCATTGCGGGTAACGCGTATTACAGCGTGAAAAATGATATTGAAGGATGGCAACTAAGTCCTGAAAAAGCTTCAATAAAGCAAGTTGACAGTGGTCTAAGTAAAATTGGCAGCGCTATCGATTACTTCCCCGATAACGCTCTGTATTATCAAATACAGGGACAGCTATTCGAGTGGAAAGCTATTGTTGAAAAGAGAAGTGAAGAATCGGTCGATGCTGGTTTAGACTTAAATACCAATAATGCCAACTTAAACAATGCGGCAATAAGCTATCAAAAAAGCCTGCTGTTACGGCCTACCTGGAGCGGCAGTTGGATCGGCTTGGCTTCTGTAAAACTGCTACAAAACGCGTTGGATAATGAATTTTACTATTATGTAAAAAACGCGAAGCAAGCCGGCCCGCAAGATGCCATAGTGCATAAGTTTATTGTGGAGTTCGGTTTAGAAATGTTTAGTGTACGGTCTATTCACTATGTAAAAATTAAAGAGCAATTGAAACAGCATTTGAATTTAGGCCTTCAGAACCCGCTTAGCAGAGATTTTGTTTTAAAGGCAATACAAAAGCACAATGCGAGTGGAACCGTTTGTAGATGGTTGCGTGACGCCAGTTACCCAGTTCGAAAACGCATTCCTAACTGTATAACGTATGATTAGTTAGCCTTTTCCTTTTAGCCAATCCCATAAGCCTAACGAAAATCCTTCAAAAAGGTTTATACCCAGCCAGCTTTTTAAAATATACAGCAGCACCAAACCCACTACTAAAGATACGCATAAGAATAAAGCAATCATCGCTGCCATCACCAGTTTGCCTATACGGCTTTCGGTACGCGATAGGTCGCGCTTATCTCTACCTGCCAATAAAACAAAATAGTATCGGCTTCGCAGTAAACCTATAGTGCCTCTTACGTCAACTCTGTGGCTACCCCATCGCCGACCGGCTAGGGCTGTGTTTAAATGAAACAGTTGATCGTCAGTAAAAGAATCGGCAACATTTTTGGGCATACGTTCCAGCATATGTTGAACGTTTGGCTCTTCTTTTATCGGTCGCTTTATCTTTAATACCACACAAATCCCCTTGTGTTATAAAAAACCAATGCTGGTTATCTATCTTGCCTTCCCATAGGTATATCGCGGCTTAACGCACCTAGCGCTAACAGTATAATAAATATAACGGTATTTGCCGGTGCTTGTAGAGGGAAGTCGACAGTACTGTGTAAAGCCATTCCTATTATTGCCATAACACCTGCAAATGCGGTTCCTCGCGGAAGGGGGTGTCTTCGGTGTCGTATTGCGCTTAAGGCGCTTTTCGCACACAGCAATACAAGCACGGCTATAATGGCTGCGCCTACTATGCCAAATTCAAGAGCAAATTGAAGATATTCGTTATGAGCATGGTCGTAAAAATGCTGAATAGATTCACTTTGAACCTGCGGGTATACCGTATAAAAGGTACCTCCGCCTGTACCGATAATTCCATATTTTAAAAGAAGGGGAAGGGCATCGGTAACAACTTCATCCCTGCTTTCTTGGGTTAAGTTTGTTTGCTCTAAACGTTGCTGCACTTGCTTAAGTCCAAAAAGGCTACTAACAATAAGAATGTCGATTACCAGCATACTAATAAACAGTACTACATAGCTTTTTTGGCGTGGTTTAAAGTAAATTAAGCCTAGCGTGGCAGTAATAGTCATAGCAATGAAAAAGGCACTGTTACCCATTCTAGAGCGAGACATAACTAACGCTATAACCATAATGATAATACCGATTCGAAACAGCACTTTATTACTTAACCAAAAGCGCACTATTCTACGTAATCGTTCTCTTGGGCTTGAACCGCTTCGAACACCCAAGCTAGCAATCATGTAACCAATGGCAGCACTTAAGCAAAGTAATAGAAAATTGGCATAATGATTTTTATAAACAAAGCTTCCCGTGGCAATATGAGAAACAGGCAGTTTAAAAATCAAGCTGTACTTTAAGCCAGACAATACTTCCAATGCACCATATATAGCTTGAAACACACCAGCAGCGCTAATTACTATCAAAGTGTACCTAAGGCGTTTACCTGTGTTGATAAGCGTAAGTGCAATGAAAAACAAGAAGCAATAGGCAAGCGATTTAAAAAACGTAACGTTGCTTTGCCCAACATCGAAACTTAGCGAAAGCCACTGCGACCTTATATCTTCCAAGTACTGAGTATCTTGGTTCATCATAAAGTGAACGCGTTCAGGGCGAAGGGCTTCAACTAAAGAAAAAGGAAGGGGAATGATATTAACTAGCTGCCAAGCTAAGAATGCCATCCATACAATAACAAGCACCTTGTATTGTGCGTATAGCTTTGATAGTAAAGAGTTGTTAATGAGTAATAAAGCGCCGCCAATAAAGAAAAACGACATTTGCATTAGTGCCCATGCCCACGGGCGATTGGCTCCTAATGACAAAGGCAGCCAGAACAAGGTAAACAAAAGAAAACCGAAAAGAAACTTTTCGGTTTTCTGAAAATTAAACATAAGCAATTACAACTAACTAACGTAGAATTTAAATATAAATTAAAGCAACCTAGTTAGCTGAAATGGTTGTGTCGCCACCGCCTGCGCCTGCAGCTCCAGTACCTACACCTAGCGGAGAAAACGTAGTGCCAGCAGCACCTGCGGCAGTAGCCGTTAACGTGCTAGGATCGACGCCTGCATTAATAACCGCTAATAAGGCGTCTTCTTCGCTAATAACCTGCATTTGAAGGGCTATGTTGTAAATTTCGTTAGCGTCTTCAGGAAACATTAGAATAGTAACGGTAACAATCTGTGAAGCCTGTTCAGGAAACGCTGTAAAACCTGCTATCGCAAGTTCAAACCCCGTGGCGTTATCATTCAAAAGGCCCACTAATGATTCGAAAGCAGTTTGATTTTCACCTAAATAAGCCATAGCCGATGCATCAAAAAATAGTGCTTCATTAAGTACAGTCTGGCTTACTTCACTGGCTGCTTGCTCAACTGCGGCACCTTCTTCAATTTCAGTAACCAAAAGGTTTCTAACTTGTAGGCCTGGTACGCTACCTTCTTGTGCAAAAGAAACTGTCGAAAAAGCGATTAAAGCGCTTAAAAGCACAGATAAAAAAACGTTGCTACGCATAACTTATCCTTAGATTAAAAACGTCGGGTTAGCTTCTTGCTAACGCCATATGGCCATATTGTACAACAAGTGAACGTCTAAGATCTCGTTTTTGTTGTACATCTATTCACTTATGCTCATTTTTCGCGTGTATTAAAACTGCCATAACGAAGGTTTGGCGAAGTAAAAACCCTGCTGATACGAGACATGTAGTTGCGACAGTGCAATCGACTCGGCTTCGTTCTCGACAAGTTCAGCAATGATGCTAATGCTTAACCCGCGTGCAATGCTCAATAAACTACTTACAAATAACTGACTATCTTTGTCTGAGTGAATATCTTTCGTAAGTTTGCCGGAAATTTTTACAAAATGAGGCTGAATAGCCCTTAACCCTGCTAATGATGCAAGATTGTCTCCAAAATGTTCAACCGTAATCTTGCAGCCTAAACTAACTAGCACTTTACAAAATGATATCGCATCGTTCTTGTGGTGAATTAACGCTGAATCTTCTAATTCAAAGATCAAATAAGTGCATAGCGCTTCATTTTGGTTCAGTAAACCTAATAACCACTGCCTAAACGAAGCATTAGCTAGCGACGCGTTCGCAATGTTAATGGCAACATTACGTTTATCTTTTGCTAGCTTATTAAGCACTAGGCTAACCACCAACTTATCGACCTCAGGAATTAAGTTCAAGCGCTCTGACGCCGGAATTAATTGAGACATTGGTATTGGGGAGCCAGTATCTTTGTCTTTAAATCGCGCAAACGCCTCGCAGTAAGCGGGTGTGTTTTTTTCAACATTCATTACAGGCTGAATAAGTATATCAGCGTATTGCTGATCTAAAATTTGGTTTAAACGCTCTTTCCACGCTGTGTTACTGTGAATATGAGAAAGCTCAGAAGCGAACTGCCAGCCGTGAGGTTGTTTGGTCGCAGCCATCAGTGCACTGTCGGCATTTTCCATAATTTCAGAAAAAGACTGTTCATCATTAAACTGCGCAGCGCCAATCCATACTGCTCTACTGCCATCTTTAAGTGGGTTGCAAGGCGCTAGGGTACTACAGAGTACGTTTATGTGGGCTTCGCAATCTTGCTTAGTCATCGACTCTGTCACCAATACAAAATCAGCGCCAGATACCCTAAACAGAAACGCCGTTTCCTGAATGCTAGAAGTAAAGTTCCTTAGCTCTTTAGCTACCGCAGTAACATACTTATCGCCATCTTGCGCGCCTAACGTCATGTTAATAGCGTTTAGTTGGGCAAGACGTATTAAAATTACATAGCCTTCATCCGAGGTGGCAGTTTTACTAAGTAGCGCATTCATATGGCGTGTGAAAGCGTTCCTGTTTTGCACACCAGTAAGGCTGTCTTCAAAGGCTTGAATTCTGAACTGTTCGGCTTTTTGTGTTAGTTCTTTAAACATAACTTCTACAGAAGTAGAAAGCCTGTTTACTGCCTGGGTTATAAAAGAAAGTTCTTTGGTAAACGGTTTGTAGTTAATGTGGGAAAACTTTTGGTTTTGAATATCTTCAATTTTGTTTACTACAATGCGAAGCGGTTTTGTAATGGCAGTAATAATAAAAAGCAACGCAATATAGGCAAAAACAAAAGCAGCAAAGAACATAAACGCACTTTGCTTTACGCTTTCCCATAAAGTTTCATTTGCAAGGCCTGGGTGACTTTGAACCGCGAGTTCACCGGCCATCGTCCAACCATCATTTAATTCTGTTTTTTCAACGGGGGGAGTAACTTCTACAATATCAGTAAACCAGGTTGGAACCGTATCGACAGTATCTGGGTTACGTCTTTCAATCAGTAGATTCCCCTCCATGTCAGTAATGGTAATATACTGATAGAACCCTCTGTCGAAAATAGCATTTACCATGGTCTCGGCCACAATAAGGCCGTTAGCGTCACCCAAATAGGGCGTAACAGAAAGCCCTAATGAAGTTGCGGTATCTTGCGCGTGGGTAGCAAGCTGCTCGTTTACATATTCTCTTGTTAGCTTAACGTTTATTATGAAAGAACCAGCAAAAACCAGTATTAAAAAAACGAGTAAGCTTGAACTTAATTGGGTAGATAGTCTCATTATTCTTGTTTATCTCCGTACATAACGCGGTCTAGCCGCTCTACCATATCGTCCCACATCTTCATCGGGCCGCTTCCCCTCAACTTACGGCCCGTTCCCATAGCTTTTGCGGCCCACAAGCCGTTACCATTAAAGCTATAAATGGGTGACAAATCTCTTCTTTTATTAGCAGGCAATATACGCCTATTTATATTATCCAAAACAAGTGGAACAGAGGTTGGGGTTTCATAATACGCCAAAACCATGTGGGGTTGGCGTAATTCTAAGGCGGTTACATACATTAATCGCAACTGTTGTTCAGGAACGCCAAGTTCAATTAAAGAGAAGTATTTAGCAATCGTGTAGTCTTCACAGTCGCCTGCACCGGTAGATATAAACTCAATTGGCGTTGCCCAGTAATCTTTTTGTTGCCAGTGAACAAGGTCGTCTACAAAATCAAAGCGGTTAAAAAATCGATTTATTTCGTAAAGCTTTTCGTCTAGGTCTTCACTTTGTAGTTCGCTAACCAATTGTCGCCATTTAGCAACGTTTTCGCTAGCCTCAGTGCCATAAAGTGAACCAATACGGGCATAAACTTGGGGTGTGAACACGGTTTTTTGTTGTGCAATGGGCGATGTAATTGCCAACAATGTACACCCTACAATCACAACCATGCGAGCAGCTGATAACATGCCGCGCGCAGTTAATAAGGCAAGAAAAGGTGAGCATGAACGTTTCTTTTGGTGCAAACCGTAGGTACTTTATGCAATAGATTAAGGCAAATGTAAAAAATCTTTCACTACTATGGGTTAGCATAGCATGCCTACCAATAACACAATGATGGCAAACTTATTAAGAACTTGAAAGACATTTTGGAAGCCATAAAGTTTTTTTGTTTGTTAATGATTTTTTTGGCACATTTTATGTTTAACCTATCTTCGAATAGAGTTTTGAACATATAAGTACAGGGTGTGGGTTATGAACTTGCACACCTTCTGGTATCATAACCAAGCTTTGTAGTAAATTTACAACGAAAAGGAACTTTCATGGAGTACTCAGCGCGTCCAGCGGTGTTTATCATCAATTCACTTGAAGGCGGTGGCGCTGAACGAGTAATGGTTAAACTGTTAACCATAATGCAATCTTATTTCGTTGCTAAAAACATTCCTGTACATCTAATTCTGCTAGACGATTTGCCCGAATCTCAAGTTTGCCCGGAGTATGTTAATAAAATAGTGCTCAATTCCCAAGGCAGTTTAGTTTCAGGGTATAAGCAACTAAAACCCGTATTGGCAGACCTGAACCCAGAATATTGCTTCAGCTTTTTAACAAGAAGTAACTTCTTAAACGTTACCTTGGCTAAACGGCTAAAATTTAAAGCCATAATAAGCGAGCGGGTTAATACAACAAGCCATCTTTCCGGCGGGCTAAAAGACAGTGTTAGCCGACTATTAGTTCGTTTGCTTTACAACAAAGCTGACAGCGTTGTTGCCGTTTCTGAAGGTGTAAAAGCCGACCTTATCGACAACTATGCAGTATCAAGAGATAAAATTTCGGTGCTGTATAACCCGTATGATATTGAGCAGCTTCAAGCTCAGGCATCGGAAAATGTGTCGGACTTACCAGCAAAGCCTTACATTATTGGGGTAGGGCGCTTAGTCAAAAATAAAAATTTCACTTTACTACTTAACGCCTATGCTAAAGCTAACATAGCAGAAAACCTAGTAATTCTGGGCGTGGGCGATGAAGAAGCGAACCTAAAAGCACAAGCCAAAGACCTAGGAATTGAAAACAAAACGCAGTTTCTTGGTTTTAAAGCAAACCCATACCCTTATTTAAGCAATGCCGAATACTTTGTAAGTACGTCGAACGCTGAAGGCTTCCCTAATGCTATTGTTGAAGCCATGTGTTTAGAAAAAGCGGTAATAGCAACAAACTGCGAATCGGGCCCTGCGGAAATTATTGCCGAACAATATCCTTACAGAGTAACTGGCGCTAGTGAGGAAAAAAACGGTATTCTTTGTGAGTTAAATAACGCTGAAGGTGTTGCAAGTGCGTTAAGCTCATTCAGTGATGAAACTGTTCGGGCATCTTACGCTGCAAAAAGCAAAAGCTGTGCAAAGCAATTTTCTTACAATGCCTTTCAAGAAAAAGTAATAGCCATTATTGAATAAGGTTTGCAAATAAACATGTTTGAAGGGTTAAAAGTAGTTGTTGGCCTAATAAGTTTTATTATGGTGTATCGCACCATAACTGGGAACTGCAATAAATATCTAGCGTTTGCTATATGCGCTATATGGCTGCGATTCTTTTTGTCAGCGTTTCATACTATTACATACCCTTCATTGGTTGCGGGCTTTTCGATAAATGCTTTGGGAAGTATTGGCGTAGCTGGCTTAGGGTTACTTTTAATACCAACCGCTGTTTTTACGTTAAGAAAACTATTTCCCTATTATCTTTTCTTCGCTGCGATAACGGCAAGTGGCATAGTAAATTTTGAAATACCCGGCACCATTAATGTTTTGGTTAAATGGTGTTATTTCCTAGTTTTATCTGGCGCACTGTTTCTTTCAATCCGCATGCAGGGGCATGCTGGAACGTTCAAAAAGCTTGCTGTAGCTTTTGTAATGCCTGTTACTCTACAAGTTTTATCTCTGCTATTAGGTGAGGTTAAAGCTACTGAGGCAGATGGTTCGGCAAGCTATATTGGCGGTTATAATCATGAAGCGGCCTTTTCTATGATTATCGCAAGCTTCGTTTTTGTTATTGGATTAACTGAGCGAGGTAGTATTAGGTTTCGCAGTACATTATTCACATTAGCTGTAGTCTTACTAATGTTGGTAAATTATAGAACAGCAATGCTTGCAGTTCTGCCTATTGTTGCCGTTTTTTACTACAACCTTATCGAGCAAAGGATTAGGCCGTCTCAGAAAGTATCAGTAATGACGCTTGTAACTATGGTTATTATTTTGTCTTTCATGGTTGTGTCTATATCAATGCGTGAGCGATTCGCTGACGTTGGAACCTTAATTTCAAATCTAGATTTAGTGTTAAAAGCGCCTATTTATTTTAGCGAGGCTGAAAAGGATATTATGTCGTCACGAGTTTATATATGGAGCTCGTATATAGACGCATTTTTAAAAGCGGAGCTTTTAAATCAAGTCTTTGGTTTTGGCTCAGGCGCTTGGAGTGATGTCTTCACTTTATATGCGCATAATACATTTGTTTCTTATTTATACGAATACGGCGTTTTAGGGCTTTCGTTGTTTATGTTTTTATGTTTTGCGGTTGTGTTTCAAACGCTGACGGTAATTGATTCAGGATTAAGGAAGCTATTGCTGCTGTCCTTTTTTGGTTTTCTAATGATGAATATGGCCACGATGCCGCTATGGAATATAGAAGGTCTGATATTTTTTAGTTTAATTGGAGCGTTAGTTTTCGCTAGTGGACCGAAAAGCAGAACAAGAGTTTCTACATTGGGCTTTCAGAAAATAATGGGCATTAATCCTGCCCAGGAAAGGGGCATTTAATGAAGATTGTTGTGATAGGTTTGAGAGGCATTCCCGACGTAATGGGGGGGATTGAGTCCCATTGCCAAAATATTTATCCCCGAATGAAAAGTAGTGATTTTGATATCACTGTTATTGGACGCTCGCCGTATTTAAGTAAAAAAGATTACGAATATGAAGGTGTTAAAGTGCGCTCAGTTTGGGCTGTGCGAAACAAGTTTCTAGAAACTTTTCTTCACACTTTTATCGCAATATTTTATGCACGTTTGTTTTTAAAGCCCGATGTCATTCATCTTCACGCTATAGGCCCAGCACTCTTCACACCTCTTGCACGATTGCTGGGTATGAAGGTGGTAGTCACCCATCATGGTGCAGATTACGACAGACAAAAATGGAATAGTTTCGCAAAAAGCATTTTAAAGTTTGGTGAAAAAATGGGGGTTGTTTTTTCCCATAAAATGTTTGTGGTGGGCAAATCTCTAACAGCGCGGCTACAAGAACAGTCCCCAAAGCATGCAGAAAAAATACACTATGTACCCAACGGAATGTTGCCATCGTTTACTGGTCAATCTCCCGAGAGCGATTTACCCACTGAACTTAACCTTACTAGTAACGGGTACATTGTAACTGTAGGGCGTTTAGTGCCCGAAAAAGGTTTTCATAACTTAGTAAACGCTTATAAAAATGCAAGCACCCAGCTTAAACTAGTGATAGTAGGTAATACCGACCACGAAGACGAATACTCAACTTCGCTAAAAGCTATGGCATCTGAAAACATTGTTTTCGCAGGGCGGCGTTCTGGCAGCGAACTAAAAGCACTGTACCAACATGCAAAAGTTTTCGTATTGCCGTCTTATCACGAAGGCCTTCCAATTGTGGCATTAGAAGCAATCAGTTCGGGAACCGATGTATTGCTGAGTAACATCATCCCTAATTTAGATATAGAAGCGCCTGCAGATACTTATTTTGAAGTAGGTAACGAAGCTATGCTCACTTCTAAGCTGAATAATTTAGAGGCTTTGGATTTAAGTATAGACAGGGAGAAGTTTTTAACTCAATTCGATTGGAACCAAATAGCGCTTTATACGAAAAAGTATATTCAATCTATAGATGAAAGCGGCGAGTAAGTAGGTCAGATGAGAGATATACGAATAGACACGCTTCGCGGATTAGCATGTATATTTTTGGTTTCCTACCATGTAATAGGAAATACTCCTTCTAATGGATTACATATAGAAACTGGGTTTCTAAGAGAGGTTAACGACTTACTGGCAACGGTTAGAATGCCATTGTTTACGTTCCTTTCGGGAATGGTTTACGCCTTCAGACCTCTTTCTGACAATTGGCCAAAATTTTTGAAAGGTAAAGCTCGAAGGTTGCTTATACCAATGCTAGTGGTAGGCACACTATTTGCCGTAATTCAAGCTATAGTGCCTGGCACCAACAATAAAATAGATAATTGGTGGCTTTTACATATATATCCTGTTCAACATTTCTGGTTTGTAGAGGCATTGTTTTGGGTATTTGTGTTTATAATTCCGCTTGAGCTAAATAAACTATTAAACAATAGACTTGTTACATGCTTAATTATTCTGGCATTTTTAGCGTTAGCTGTGGGGCAACCCTACACTAAAATACTGGCATTTAAAGGTTTTATATATCTAACACCATTCTTTTTACTTGGAATGAGCATAGTCCGTTTCAATATATTACCTTTACCTGTATTACCAAGCGTTGTTGGCTTTTTAGGGATAATGGCCATAGTCTACTTTTCAACGAATGGTATTGCAGGAAAAAGTTTACTCGGCTGTGTGATAGGAATAGTTAGCTGTTATTTTCTATTAGGAATGAAGCTGGAAGTAAGCTGGTTAGCCAGAGTTGGCCTATATTCCTATAGCATATATATATTTCATGTTTTTTTTACTGCTGCTAGTAGGATAATTATTAGTAAATTATTCTATGTCCCTGAAGAAGTAAATTTTTTGATAGGTGTGTTATTTGGAGTTATGGGACCTATAAGTGTTTACTTTGTTGCTAAAAAAATTACATTATTTCGGTTTTTGCTTTTAGGTGAGAAGTTGGAAAGTAACCGATAAAAAATTAATGGAGAATGTGATTTTTGACCCTTTTAAAAATTTATTGAGTAAAAGGAAATCAAGTTAATAGTACCTCTCTCAATTTTTTCTGCCGATATAGTTATAATATATTAATCAGTCTCATTCTGTGCCTATTGACCGCAATGCTATTTTATGAAAAATAAGTAAATGTATGCTAAATAAGGAGATTAAATGTCGAATCCTCAAAAGGTTTACTTCTTTGTGAGAACGATTCCTGTATTGTCACAAACATTTGTTATAAATCAAATAAAAGATCTAAAAAATGAAGGTTTAGATGTTCATGTTTTAGCTGTAAATCCGGTAGTAGACGAAAACTCTATTTTAAATTCAATTTTTGGTTCTGAATTAAATGACAAAATAGAGTCAATTCTTCCTGGTCCACATTCGAAAAAGTCTTGGATTATAATGATTTTTTCAATGCTTTTTTGTGCGGTATCCAAAAGTCGTTGGGTTTTACTTGGGTTGGCGACTCGCTTTATAAAAAAGAAAAACTTTTTTTTGGCAAAGGATTTACTTTGTTTAGCGTGGTACTTAAAAGATAAGGATATCGAAATGGAAAACTGCATTGCTCATTTCGGTAACAACGGTGTCGTCATTGATTACCTTCGCAATGCCAATTTAGTAAGTTGTAAAAACTTGTTTACCATTTTTCATGGATATGAAATCAGTAGATATGATCAATTGTCTGTTTGGCAAAAAGAATATAGGAAATTAGGTGGTCTTTTACTTCCGATCAGTAAACACTGGGAAGAAGCTCTAATTTCGTTTGGTGTAAAACGTTCAAACATCAAGGTAATCCATATGGGGGTAGACGTTGATACTTTTACTTTCAAAGATAAGGAAATATCACCCCAGTTGCAGGTGCTTACAGTAGCTAGGGCGACAGAGAAGAAAGGGCTCAAGTATGCAATTGAGGCAATACTTAATGCGACAATAGACTGCCACTTAACTCTAATCGGAGATGGGCAGTTGTTGCCAGGTTTGAAGCAAATGGTCACGGAACATAACAATAGTGAGCGTGTTACGTTCCTAGGAGCATGTCCACCCTATAGGGTTGCAGAAGAGCTTAAGAAAACTGATTTGTTTTTGTTACCCTCAATTCAAGATGATTCTGGAGATAAAGAAGGAATTCCGGTTTCACTTATGGAAGCTATGGCAAGTGGTGTTGTCGTCTTATCGACATATCACAGTGGGATTCCAGAGTTGATAGAGCATGGAAAAACTGGTTTCTTAGTTAAAGAGAAAGACAGTAAAGCATTAAGTAGCATGATATCTGTAATCGCAAAAAGAGACGACCTTCGTGATATTAGACTTAACGCACGAGAAAAAATAGAGAGCGATTTTAATGCTAGAACGTTGAAGAATGACTTAGTGCGTGTTTTAACTCATGGAGGGGACGGCTAAGTTTCTGTGAATAGTGTTAAATTAGGTTTGGCTCTTTATGATGAAGTTTAAGTGGACAGATATTTAAATTGATATATACGCAAGGTTTACCAGTGAATAGCAATACTTCTTACAATAGATTGAATTATAAGATTAATCAGGGATGATTAGTAGAATTACTACTAAACAGCGCTCACATAGTTAAATTTACGCAGTCTGGTTGAAGCCAAATGGAAAAAAACTCTTTATCAAATAGAACGGTTAGCGCTATCGCTTGGGTAGGCTCTCTCCAGGTATTATCACAGTTGCTAAATTTCTTGGTAGGAATCATCCTAGCTCGCTTACTCACTCCGAGTGATTTTGGGTTAGTTGCACTTGTTCTTGTAGTCGTAGGTTTTTCACAACTCCTTACAGATTTCGGTCTTAGTTCTGCAGTTATCCAAAAAAAAGAGATTTCTCAAACACAGGTTTATAGTTGTTTCGTTGTAAGTTCTCTAATAGGCCTGGTTTTATCGTTCGTAATGGCGGCAAGTAGCACTGCTATAGCGAACTTTTATGGAGATACTAGGTTAGTTATAATTTCTTTAGCACTTGCTCCAGTGTTCGTTATTAATGCAATGACATCTATCCCCAAAGCCATACTGGTAAGGGATTTACGTAATAAGCTAGTTTCTATTGTTGAAATGTTTGCCACATTATCTGGTGCGGCAACCGCTCTATTTATGGCAGCAAGCGATTATGGGTTCTGGTCACTTGTGGTTCAGCAGCTTGTTTATGCTTGTTCGAAGTGTTTATTAATTCTTTATTTGTCTCGTTTAAAAATTTCTAGCATTAGTTTCCAGAGTGTAAAAGAGCTTTTCGGCTTTAGTATCAACGTTTTTTTTACTCAGTTTATACAGCAAGTCTCACTTCAGTCTGATAAGGTGATCTTAGGTAAATACCTTTCTCCCTTGGAAGTAGGCTTTTATTCCAGAGCATATCAATTAACTTCATTTCCTATAAGAAACATCGCTACAGTCATCGCTAGCGTAATGTTCCCATCATTAAGCAAAATACAAAACGATGTAGTAAAAGTTCGCGAAGTCTACTTTAAGTCCATAGGGGTCATCGGTACTATCACTTTTCCGCTAATGATTGGTCTAGCTTCATTAGCGAAACCTTTAATAAATTTTTTGCTGGGTGAACAATGGCTTGCAATGACCACTTACTTTGAGTTCTTCAGTTTGATAGGGATGATTGTATGCATTGCTACAATAACAGGTTCATTTTATCTGTCTCAGGGGAAATCAGGCTTACAACTCAAAATAAACCTAATCTCGCAACCCCTACAAATAATTGCGCTGCTTATAGGGATTCAGTTTGGCGTTGATGGTTTACTTTGGGCATATGCATTATCAAAGTTATTCGCGGCTTTACTAACTTGGTACACGTTGGGTACGGTATTGAATTTTAAACTGACGGACATATTTGTAGCCTTGCTGAAACCCATTTTATGCGCGCTTCTTCTATATATCGCTATCCGGGCTATGCAGAAAGAGCTCATATTCGATAATGATCTTATTGAGATATTAACTACTTCTGTTTTCGGCTTCTTTGTTTATTTAATTCTCAATCTAATTATTCGTAATAAGCACTTTTTCTATGTGACTTATCTAATTAAAAATATGCTAGGGAAAAGAAAGTGAATTTTAAAAACAGAATAATACAAGTAAAAAATGATTTTAACTCCTCTTTACGAGGTTCAGATAATACGAAAGTAGTTGTTTTAGGACATCAAAAGTCGGGTACTACAGTTATTGCAAATTTAATAGCAAAATCTGCAGAACTTTCATATTCAAATGACCCAATATATAACACTGATAAGAACTCTACTAGAGTTTTGAAATACATATATGGGGACTTGCCAGCTTTTTACAATCATGTAAATAAAAACAAAAGTAAATTTTTTCACAATGTAGTTAAGGACCCAGATTTTAGCTTTTCATTTCAAGCGGTAAAAGAGCTCTATCCTAAATCAAAGTATCTATTTGTTGAGCGAAACCCACTTGACATTATACGATCTATTTTTAATCGGCTCGGTATTGATGGAAGAATTGACTGCAAGTCTATTGATGGAATTCCTTTAAAAAGAGGCACAGAGCAATGGCGATATATTCTAAACGGTGATGGTAGTGATGATTACACTGTCATCGAGCGACTCTCGCATAGGATCGAAACTTGTATGCAAATCTATAAAGAGAATGAAGATGAACTTATTCTTCTGAAGTATGAAGATTTTCTACTAAATAAAAGAGCCTTTATAGAGGGATGTTGTAGAACACTGAATTTTCCTATTAAAAAAGATATCTCTGGCGATGTTGATACACAGTTTCAGCCAAAAGGAGACGCCAAGGTTGATCCTGAGTCCTTTTTTGGAAAAGAAAACTATGAAAAAATAGTATCTATTGGCAGTTTTTCAACTTTATGATATGACTTTTCGTTTTGCCCTGCTTTATTTTATCTGATTTTGTCAGAAAAATAGGAATTGAATTACTGTCGTTTTAAGGTTTTTCTATTAAAGTAAAGTTAAACCATTTTACGCTTTTTAAACTCAACTTTACCCAGTTGCATGTAGCCTTAACTTTGTATTTAGTAGCTCAATGCTTTGCATTATGAAAGCAAATAAATCTCTAAATAAATGTACTTTTAGTATCTGCCACGTGAAACATACCGCTCGAGGCTGTGGTGGACTAAAAGTGTCAAAATAATTTACACAATTAATTTTTATAAGTGGAGTTGTATTTAAAGCGCTGAAAATAAAAGGGATTTTTATTTGGCATTCATTTTGCTTGTTATGGTTAGGCATTATTAATTTAAATTTCTGAGGTTTCTATGAAAAAGTATGTAGCGGCGTTGCTAATTGCTTTGACGTCAAGTGTTTCCCAAGCAGCACTTATAGAGTATAAGTTCACTGCTATTGATAGTTCTTTTGATGCAAGTTCTAGTTTACTAAATTATGTCAACAACAGTTCATCTGTCACTGCATCAAGCGTTTCATCTTTTGATATGGTTAATTCACAGACCCAGTCCGTTTCTTTAATCTCTTTCGAATTTGATTTCTCATCGCTTGTTCAATTTTCATTGTTTGCGGGCCTTGATGCTTCTTACGGAGCAGAGATATATGTTGACGGTGTTAATGTGTTAGATACCGAAGAGGACCTATGGTGGAGACGTTCGTGGAATAACTCTGATGTTATAACGACAGATGTAGCTTCAGTAGGCCTAACAAGGATTGATATAGTATGGGCTGAAGAATGTTGTGGTGGTCAGAGTAGTATTGCGTTTTCTTCTGATCTTCTTGGGGGGGGATTGCTTGTTCTGAATGATGCAAATATCCAAGCGTTAAACGATGCTTCATCTAGCAGCGTAACTCAAGTTCATGAGCCTTCAATAGCTTTACTGTCTTTAATGGGGGCTTTCTTTGTAGGCGCGCGTCGTTTCAAGAAGTGACATTTAGAGATCAATAACCTAGCTTAGTCTGATGTGTCAGGTGAACTAGTTTTTAGAACGATATAAAGATCCGATGAGTATTAGTCATCGGATTTTTTTTAATAAATTTTAGCTAAAGGCACCGAATTTAACATTGCCACTCAACCTTGAGGTGGTTTAATTGAGTTGACCAGTCCAGTTAAGGATATAATTGAACCTTAGCTGGAGAAAGTAAATGGCCGGAAGAAAGCGGTATACGAAAGAATTTAAACTGGATGCTGTGAGCCTGGTGCTAGACCAAGGTCACACGCGCTCTGAAGTCGCAAAAATGTTGGATGTGAGTCAGCAAATCATTGGCCGCTGGGTCAAAGAGTTTCAACAAGATGATGACGGCCATGCGTTCAGAGGAAACGGTAAACTGACGCCAGAGCAGGCAGAAATCAGAAAGCTGAAAGCACAGGTGAAACAGCTTGAAATGGACAAACGCATCCTAAAGGAAGCATCTGTATTCTTCGCCAAAGAAATGAAGTGAAATACGCGTTTATCGCCGAGCGAAAGAATACCTATCCTGTTGATCGGTTGTGCCGGTTACTAGGCGTAAAGCGCAATGGGTTTTATAGATATATGAAAACTCAACATCAACCTACAACGGATGATGACAAGCGAAAAGAAATAGTAGAATGGATGCACAAGATTGCCAAAGCCAGTGAGCATAGTTATGGCAGTCGACGGATGCAAAAAGCACTGAATTGTTTGGGCTATCCTATTGGTAGGCGTCTTACACGCCGACTGATGAAAGAAGCAGGCGTGCAAGTTCGCTACAAGAAAAAATATAAGGTCA
>Ga0208879_1000486_pt1 | contig 41014 bp, 41 predicted proteins | sample Knorr_S15_td_Bot_FD_185605 | JGI IMG/M metagenome (GOLD analysis project Ga0208879, IMG submission 185605) | Marine microbial communities from Southern Atlantic Ocean transect - Knorr_S15_td_Bottom_ad_5009_LV_A (SPAdes) (version 2) | ecosystem: Environmental > Aquatic > Marine > Oceanic | place... | reverse complement strand
GATAAACAGCAACATACCGATACTCTTATGCCAATGAGGCAATGTCGTATACCACGAGTCATAGTAGCCCAGCGTCACCATGTACCAACCGATACCGAACAAACCAATAAATGTCACGGCAATAAGCCAGTGCAAGAAGGTCGAGATCAAACCGTAACGAGTCGTTGTATCAGATATCTGTATTCCCATGGAGTCCTGGACAATTGAAGGAAGTGTAATGTCTGAAGGTTTTCTCAGGTTCGGCCAACCTGATAAGCTTAACGGTCGTTAACATTTATCGCTCACGAAACTGCCGCTCTCCAAACAGTATATCTCTGTGCTTGTCGCCATAACCTATAAGCCCTCCTGCGATCGTTTCCTTGGCCACCCTGTCCTGCATGATGGATAGTCCACGGATCACGGCAGGCCTTGCCTTCACGCGATCTATCCATGCTTTCAAGTTTGCTCGTGCAATCTGGCTACGACCGAGCGTCGTCACAGCGTAGGGCAGAAGTGCCATATCCGCGATAGAATATGTTGAGAGCATGAACTCACGATTCTCCAGATGCCTGTCTAAAAGACCCATTTGCCGGTTCATCTCGCTTAAGTACCTTTGAATCGCGTAAGGGTACTGGTGTTCAGGTGCCGCATAGAAGGCAAAATGCGCGTACTGACCAGACATCGGCCCCTGTGTCGATGCCTGGAAGAACAACCATTGCATCATCTGTGCACGTTCACCTGATGCTTTGGGAATAAATTGATCATGTTTTTCTGCCAGATACACCAGAATCGCGCAGGACTCCCACAACGTAATTTTCTCGCCGCCCGGCCCGAGAGTATCGATAATGGCAGGCTGCTTGTTATTGGGATTAATCTCAAGAAATTCAGCTGATAGCTGGTCTCCCCGAAGAATGTCGATTTCATGGCAATGGTAATCGAGTTCAAGCTCCTCTAACAGGATCGCTACTTTCTGCCCGTTTGGGGTTGGCCCGACATAGAGTTCAATCACCGGCTGGGCCGACATAGTGACGGGTCGCACGATAAAAGTTCGCGCTGGCATCGAGCTGGCGAATCGCCGGAAGCAGCGGGTGATCCTTGGCCTTGTTGGCAAATGCCCTGAAATATGATTCTTTTTCCCACCGTGCGAAGTGTAAAAAACCGCTGCCATCTTCACGCTCATTAAGTCGGCTTTCAATAAAACCTGGCTGGATTCGCAGAAAGTCATTGATGTATTCATCCAGTAACCGAAATGCTTCATCGTGTTTTTGCGGGGTGGTCTCGAAGGTCACAACAACAATAAAGTCCATCAGACGTTCCCAAGCCCCGTTGATTGCCAGGCGTGAAGTTCAAAGCCGTTGTTTTCGCGCCATCCCCAGACTGTTAGAAACCGATTGACGAGCTTCTTGTCCTGGCCGTCCTTGGTGACATCCCCGAAAACCACTCCTTCAAGAATGAAGATATTTCTGTACATCCGAGCTTCCGTGTCCCTCACTTCCAGGGAGTGATAGTCCGTCGTGCCGCTCGCCATGACTTCCAGGAAACTGACTTTCGAATCTGTCTTGCCGGAAGAATGCGTCCAGCTCAAATCATCCGCAAGGTAATTTGCCAATGTCCCAACATCCCCTGCGACCATCGCAGCACGCCTTTGCACATCGGCTAGGATCAGAGATTCAATGTCACTCACTTTTCAGCTCCTTGCTTCAACTCTCCTAGTGTCGGTACAGCACCCCGGTCCAGCTTCAGCACATTTATCCTGAGGATTATCTACCTGGGGTCGACCGTTTCATGATCAATAAGTCACTTCGACTCCTGTTCCTGTTCCTGTTCCTGTTCCTGCAGGATTCATCACTGCATCGCCATTGGCCAATTGCGCCGGGACATCAACGACTTGCTAGGCAGCCCCTGTTATAGGTTGCCCATTTGCTTTAATACCCTGCTCGTTCACGGGCAGATCCGCGACCGCTACACCCGCAGACAATGTCGCGCAAAATTCCAGCATGATGCCATCAGGATCAAAGAAGTAGAATGATCGCAACCAGGTCTTATCCGTTGGCATGTCAGACGTCCGGCTGGCATCACCTGTGATCACATCATCGTGATTTACTACCTGAGAACAATCAACTCCTCGGGAAACCAGTTCCTCCCGATAACCGTCGATTTTGTCCTTTGATACAGAAAACGCGACATGATTCATGGAACCATGGGACGAGGTAATCGTACCGTTGCCGGATGCGGCAAGGTTAGCGGCAGAAGTAACACCCGGCTGCGCCTGGCCAGCATCATCGAACCAAAAGAACGCTAGTTCCTGACCACCCCCCATATCGAAGAAAAAATGCTGGCCGTAACCCCCATCCAGGTCGAATCCTTTGTTCAGGTTCATTCCTAACTTGTTGGTGTAAAAATCTACGGTGCGTTCCATGTCCTTACAAACAAGCGCAAGGTGGTGAAGCCCACCAAACTCAAATGGCTTACTCATAGTCAATCCTCTTTTTTCCATGCACTGCCGGCCCAATCTGCAGGTACACCGTCAACCGGTGCCGGTACTTCTCTAATCCTCTCGTCTACATCATCGAACTCAAGTCGCAATGCCTTGCACGAAACCGCATGCAGATTATAACCAAGGACATGGTAGGTAATTTCCAGTATGTCCTCGTCGGAGAAATGTTTGTGAATCGCCTCGAACAACTCATCAGATGCCCGCCCTCCCTGGAGAATCAGTGCATCGCTCCAGGCAAGCACGGAACGTTCTTTTTCATCGAATACTGCTGCTACCTGCCAGTGACTGATCGCCTCGATCTTCTCGTCTGGGACGCCATTTCTTCTTGCGGCTTTGCAATGCTGCGAGAACACAAACTGGCTGCCCTGGGTATATCCCGCCCGCATAATGGCCAGTTCACGAATAGCCCCATCAAGCTGACTGATGCTCTTGTCGGCGAACATACCGAACATGCCGAAGTGACTGGTTGCGTGATCAAAAATGTATGGCACCAACGCGAACACTGACCACCAGTTGCCCGGAGTCCCCGTTGCGGTGCCAGGCTCACTCACCGGATCCCTATCCCCAAACAATTGATCGTAGAATTTCAACACATTATCCGGCGCGTCCGCTCGTGATACCTGTCTTAACCTCGGCATATTTCTCTTCCGTTTAGTAATGACAATTAGCATCCTACTTGCTAACCACAAATTTAGTCAATAAAATTGACATTTTCTCACCAACCTATCAGAAGGCACCCGTCGTGGAACTCAAGCAAATGCTCGATGAAGGAGAATTCATCAGCGCTCCAGGGGTTTTTGATCCTCTTTCAGCCAGGGTTGCAGAGTCCTGTGGTGCCCGGACCCTTTACATGACAGGTTATGGCGTCAGCGCCAGCCTGCTCGGCAAACCCGATGCTGACATTCTGTTCCTGGAATCACCCGAATCAAAGGAGGAAATGCGCACCATTGCCGAAAGATTTCCCGAAATTCCCAAGCTTGCCAACATGGTCTGCGGCGGGGAAACACCGTTGCTTTCCGACAGTGAGCTAAAAAGAACTGGGATACCAGATTGTGATCCACCCTGTCTATCTGCTGGGGGCAGTCGTCACGGGGATGCGCGCAGCCATGACTACGTATTGGAAAAAGGTGTAGAGCATGAAAATGTAGCCGACCTCGAAGATCTCAACACGCTCGTCGACTTTCCAGCTATCTGGGCGCTCGACGAAACCGACTGAAATCTCTCTTCAAGCTTTCTCTTCAAGCCAGGATGCAATGATATCCGCCACCTTATCACGCGCGTCATCCGGCTCAACCAGGTAATGGTCGCCCACCATCATTTCCAGCCGTTTGTCTGTTGATGCAAGCGAGTCATGAATCAACTGCGCATCTCTTGGAAAAACACCGGTATCGGCATCGCTTTGAACAATTAACGCTGGCTCATCGATTCTTTGAAGGTGAGGAATACCACTGCAGTAAGAATCTCTCAGACTCCACATGGAAAGCCAGGTACGAATCGTATTGGTGAGGCCAATTCCTCGAGGCGAAAAGTTCGCAGCTTTAGGATCACCGGCATAACACCACTGCGGTCGTCTATTATTCGGGTCGATAGTGGGGTCCATCAGCCGAAGGTCCGCCCAGGTACGATACAGGTTAAACGCCCTGTCTCTCATACCATGCTTTGACAGGCGATCGAGTTCCTCATAGCACCAATCGGTAATCCGGTGATTTCTCGCTTCCTGCGCCGCTCGATACTTTGCGATGAACGCTTCGGAATAAGGCCGCCCATTCGCTTCGTCATACATGTTGAGTGCAGGCTCAATACTCGTCGGGTCTTTTTCATCGGTAATCGACGGGTCGAACCACTCCGTCAAAACTTCAGGCCTCCCGCCGTGTGCGCACAAAGAGATGTAAAGATCCGCCGGTTCAATCGCTTCAAGGGCCTCTGGAAGTTCCAGACCTGGCGTGGGTTTCATAGTCACCCCCTTTGATTGCGATTGATAGGCGGCCATCAGCGATCCTCCGCCGGAATTCCCGAGTATGACGACCTTCTCAACACCTGCCTCTTCCCGAAGCCAATTAACACCCTGGCCAATATCAACCAGTGCATGCTCCAATAGGAAAGCGTATTCCAGCCCACGAAAACGAGTGTTCCACCCAAGGAACCCGTACCCTCTTGCCGCCATGTATTCGCCAAGATAATGTTCGCTGAAATCAACGTTATAGTGGCTGGCAATGAGTGCCACCTTCGCCTTTTCTTTCACCGGTTCGAAGTAGAGTCCCTGGCAGGGGTTAAATCCCGCACCGTTTCTGGCCGCGGTGGGTGAGTTGGTCGACACGAAGGTTCGCTTTATTTCGGCCATGTGTTCTTCTCCTTTAGAGTCTGTTATTTGCTAGCCGGTAGGTACCAGATCGGAGACGACCAGGCTCGCTCTTGTATTTTCACATCAGCGCCAGGAAATTCATCACAGCGATTCTCTTTCCGGCATTGGTGCGCCGACCACCGCAGCGTTTCTTTTTCTTTCACCCGTGCATACCAGAAAGCGGGTTCGCCGGAAACAAAGTCGGGGTCTTGCCAGGCAATACACTTGGCCGCGGTCGAACCTTCCCAAAGTGTCGTCACAGACTCCTTGTATATCCCGTTTTCCAGTGTTCCCTTAATGACTTCAATTTTCTGCAACGACATTTGATCACCCGCCACCGTCAGACGAAAATGTGGGTCGCCAGAGGAAAATTCACCCCCATGGGCACTTTTTCTCCTGCGAATATGACGTTGCTGTGGGTGTGACGATAGTTACGTGTCGCAGACCATTCATAACCAATGAAACTGGTGAACCTGCAAGGATCGTTAGCAGCGTTGGCTTGTTGTTGAACGCGATCCCATTGGGAAACATAGGCCATGCGGCACGTTTCCGCGTTGTCGACACATGGTCCAAGCACCTGGGGCTTTTCATAGGTAATAGAGGGCACAACGTACTGGCGGAACAGAGCCATTCCTTCCGATGGTGAGGCATGCTCCCTCACATTCTTGCAATCCGGGTGGTCACCCATACCAGGCTCAGTACACAAGTAAAGAAAATCGAACCACTCTGCGTGATCCGTCACGGCGACAAAGTCAAGCGGCCTGTTCAACTGAACCCGCACGCCGTCTGCCATTGTAAGCTCACCACCTCGTGCAAACCGATACGCATCTTCCGGACTATTTACCGTACCAAAGCTATAGGCATCCAGGGAGTAGGCGGTATGTACATGGAGGTCCCCCCAATAAACTTGCTTGCTTTTCTCAATGGTTCCTTCACAAGATCCGGCGAGCGAGAAAGATGGTGTCAGGAAAATTATCAGGTAGCCAACAAAGCGAATCAGCATGTCTTTAGTTCCCTCCGGGGATGGTTCTTTCTTCAAGAGAGCGAACCAGCGCAGTAATCGTGGCGTTTACCGGGGCAGCCGCTTCCACTAGCGCTGCTTCTCGTTCAACAGCACCGTTGATGACGTCTATTTCGGATCGGCGCCCTGCTTCAATATCCAAAAGTACCGAAGGTTTGGCCGCGCGCATTCTATTTGCAAATTCCCGGATATAAGCCACAGGGTCATCAACCGCAATGGGTATACCGCGCTTCTTCGCGATCTCCCAGGCTTCAATCGCTGCAGCCCGACTCACAGGGCCAATAAACGGATCATCCAGCACCTCACCTACCGTCATGCCTGTCAGAGCACAGGGACCGCTATAGGCAACGTTGCAAATTAGTTTTTCCCACTGGACAACTTCGATGTTACTTACTGCTTCTGCATCAAACCCCGCCCCACTGAATGCGCTAACGACATTATCGAGCTGTGCTCTGCTATTTTCCGCATACCTTCCCATTCGAATCCCTTTCATATCATTGTGGTGGCTATGGCCTGGCTCCCGAAGTGAAGCGCCAAACCCCTGAGCGACCCCGACAATTAGTTTTTCTGCGCCAAAAATATCGGCAACGATATCTGCGCTGCCAAGGCCATTTTGAATGGTCAGGACGCAGCCTGTTGATCCAACCATTGACCGGGCGTCGCTAGTCGCACCAACACGTGCTGCCTTTAAAGCAATAATAAGCAAATCCACTTCGGCACCAGGTGCTTCGCGATAGGCCTTAACAGGTACCGTGCGATCGCCACTGGCACCTGACACTCTCAACCCATTCGCATTGATCGCGTCGACATGTGCCTGATTGTGATCTATGCAAATCACACTATGTCCGTTTGAAGCAAGTAGTCCGGCATAGACTGAGCCCATGGCACCACAGCCAAATACAGCGATCCGCATACTCAAATCGCCTCCTGTAGTTTCTCAATGTAGGGCTTGAGCTCCAGCTTTTGTTCAAGCCCAAAACCCGGTGCTTCTGATGGTGTGACTTTGCCATCACTTAATTCGCAAGCTGGAGAAAAGCCACCGAAAGGTCCAAAGACACCAGGGTAGGCCTCGCAGCCACCCAGGTTGAGTCCTGCTGCAATATGAAGGTTGATCAAGTGGCCGCCATGTGGAAAACACTGCGCCCGATTCATACCCGCAGACTCCAGCTCGCTTAGCATCTTAATATACTCCGTCAATCCATAACTCAATCCTGCGTCCATCTGGAAAATGTCACGACCAGGCTTCATGCCGCCATAGCGCAGCAGGTTCCGGACATCTTGTAGACTAAAAAGGTTTTCACCCGTCGCCAGAGGCATGCGAGTGATCTGGGCGAGCTGGTTCATCAATTCAAAATCGAGCGGGTCTCCCGGCTCTTCAAACCAACGCAGTGAACGTGCAGACATCGATTCAAGATATTTAATGGCTGTTTCGGTATTAAAGCGCCCATTGGCGTCTACAGCCACGCGTTCACCAGCACCCGCAATTTCGACCGCTGCATCTATCCGTTCGAGATCTGTATCCAGGTTCGCGCCGCCGATTTTGATTTTGAACGCATCAAATCCCAGGTCACGGTAACCCTGCAACTCCTGCTGGAGTCTTGCCAGTGAATCAGTTGAATAGTAATAGCCGCCCGCCGCGTAGGTTGGCACTTCAAGCTGGTCGACGCGCGTACCGGTACATTTTGCAATCCAGGACCAGGCAGGTTCGTCTGCGAGCTTGGCGTTGAGGTCCCAAACAGCGAGTTCAAGAGCTGCCAGGGCACTCGCTCTGTCGCCATGCCCACCAGGCTTCTCGTTTTCCATGGCAACACTGAAAATAAGCGCCGGATCAAAAAACACTTCATCCTCTGTGAGTAGTAAGGCGGGATCTGCAGCAAGCACACGCGGAATCATCCGCTCATGCAGAATACCGCGCTGGGCGAACCGCCCGATTGAGTTGAAACCGTATCCGGTAACGGGCCGTCCTTGTTTGATTACATTACTGACGACAGCCACAAGGGAGACATCATGAGCAGAAAAATTGACCACGGCATTAGTCACATCACCCTCAAGCGGCACCGATATTTCGTGGATACGGCTAATTCTATGCAACGAGCTCAATCTCCCCACCACTTATAAAGTAGCGCCTCTTTCATGCCAACATAGCGTTGTGACGTGTAGGAGAATAGGAATTATAAAGCGTGTTTTGCCAGTTGTTTTCGCCATACATTTCAGTGCACAGGACCCTCCTCGTAAACACCATCGCCCAATAACCTCGTTCAACGACCTGTGGTTTAAAAGGCGCAACGCGCACTTGAGCAAATAATCACCAAGCTGGGTGTCCGGGATTGGGGGCTCGGGATTGGGCTTCGCGAGCCGGATGGGATCATCCGGCTCTTGAAGTTTTTGCTTTCGCTAGAACGCGCCCATCTTGAATCGAACTTCGAGGCCGTAGAGTCTTGGGTCGGTTGGTGTGCCTGTTCGGCGCCAGCCGCCACTCTCTGTGGCTCCATATTGCTCGATCTGACGGAAGCCAATGTCGTCGAAGACGTTGTTGACGAATGCAGCAACTAACCAGCTTTCGTTTGGATGCCAGGCCACGCGCATATCCAACCTGTCGTAGGCATCAGCGGACTGATCGTCACGCTCAAATACGGAGAAGTAAACTCGGTCGATCCACGAGTAGTTCATGGTGAAATCGATGTCTCCACCTGAACTCAGCGGCAAGTTATACATCGCCCAACCACCAGCCTTGAACTCCGGCACCCTGATCATACTGTTACCCTTGATGTTGATCAGGTTCGTCGTCGCATCGAACAGTGATTCCGGTTGCTCAGGGTCGTTGGGATCAATCACGAAGTAATCCTTGGTGTATTCGGTCCCCGTAAAGCTCCCGTGGAATCCCAGTGTGAGCCTGTCCGTGGCTAACCAGGTGAGTTCCAAATCTATACCATACAACGTACCCTCAGGCACCGGAACGACATTAGTCGTATAGCCACCCGCAAACGCGACGCCATTGGCAAAGGTGTGAACGTTCTCGTAATCGTAATAATATACAGCTGTATTGAGCTGCAATTGATTATTGAGCAACGTGCCCTTGTAACCAAATTCGTAAGAGATCAGCGTCTCTGCGTCAAAGGTTCCCTGCCCGCTAAAGAAAACGAGATTGAAACCGCCGGATCGTAGACCTTTCGTAGCCGAGACATAAAAAAGCGTTTCATCGGAAGGAGTCCAATCGAGGTTGACACGCCAGGTGTTGTCCTCGGTATTCTTCTTCAACCTTCTGGATAACGATTGACTTGATGGTATTCCAGCCAGCATCAAGCGGCTGGGGTTAAGAATATTGCCTTCTGCATCCATGTACCCGAGTGCCTGGTTCATAGCGGCAAGGGTTGATGTGCAATTAGCAGCAATGCAACCCGTGCCCGGGGCAAAAAAAGCATCTGAGAAGCCGAGAGGCACGATTGTTTCCTCTGCGTAGTAAAACACTGTCTCATATCCATCGAGTTCATCCCGAGCCCAGCGAAGACCGAGCGTCAATGCAAACTGATCGTTAATCTGATAAGTACCCTGAGCAAATACAGCGTACGCATCACGTTCGGTACGGGTCTGGTATTCCAGATCGGTACCTATAGTAGAAGGGCCGTGGGGAACACTGTCTCCCGTGTCACCTTCCCAGGCACCGAAGCAGTACCAATCGAGCTGGTCTTGTGCGCCGATAGCTGCTCCCGCTAGACAGTTACCTGGCGCGGTTCCTCCCGCAGCTACCTGGTTACTGACATTTAGAGCCGTGAAAAGATCTACTTTGGGTAAGCCAGCAAGAATCCCTAAAGGTTCACCATTTGCATATCGAGACTGACAGTCGACGTTGCCTACACAGTTGTAATCATAAAAATCACCGCGCTGCCTGATCTTCGCGTGATAAACGAACGCTCCAGCCGTAATCGACAGCTTTTCATTCGGATCAAAGAAAACCTGTAATTCGTTGGACGTATAGTTCGTATCCTGACTCACATAGAAGGTGCGATCGCCGAGTGGATTACTCGTGAGATCCACATCTGATTGGCGATCATAAAAATAATCGGTATATCCGAAGATATACTTCATCGCGAACTTGTCATTCACATCCCAGGTAAGGTCGAACGACACCGACTGATGATCGAAGAATTCATCCTGCTGACCGCTGGTGTCTGTCTTGAGATCATCACCCTTGACGCCGCTGATACCAATCAAACGTTGTCTTGCTGGATCGTGACCATAAGCGTAATTGTAAGAATCCGTCGTGCCCGTGGTTGCCATGTCGGCACCGGGTGTCACTCGCTGAGCCACGACATTGCTACCGTCCAAGGGATTTTTAAAGTTGAATGTCTCCTGACCCGTGATCATGCAAGATGTGCCATTGATGACACCAGGCGTTGCGATATATGGTGTTCGAGTCAACTTATTCGGGCAAGCAATGCCTGGATCAACTGCTCGAAATCCCCAGGCGTACGTGCTGGTATCACGTACTTTGTCCTTACCGCCACGCTGGGACAAGTTGAGAATCCCCGCGGCGTCAGCACCACCCATCATTCGGTGATAGCTGCGCTCGTTGCCACGAATGTTTAACGTGATGGTGTCGGTTGGCGTCCAGCGGAATGAAAGCGCGTAGTTTTCATCACCGTAGTCGCCGGGGTCACTATTACCTGACAAGTCATCGTAATAACCATCTCGCTCACGATTCATACCAACGAATCGTGCTGAGAGTACGTCCTCGATGAGAGGTCCGGAAACGACTCCATAGACTTCCACCAAGTTGAAGTTGCCGACTAAGGTACGGAACTCGCCGTAGAACTCATCAGTGGGCTTCTTGTTGATAAAGTTAACGGCGCCACCAATGGCATTTCGACCATAGAGGGTACCCTGCGGACCTCGCAAGAATTCGATTCGCTCAATATCAAAGAGTCCCCCTTCCGTTGATGCGATACCGAAGTCCTCGGAGTACACACCATTTTGGTATGTCGCGATCCCTGGATCGCCTCCCAAAGATCGGAAGTTTCGGCCAACGCCGCGGATTGCCATATCGTATGGCTCAATCACGGCTGCCGGAACCATTGCTTGCAGGTCTTCCTGGTTGCGAATGCCAAAGTCTTCAATCGCTTCCGCGGTAAACGCTGTAATAGAAATAGAGGTGTCGCTAATGGACGCCTCTCTTCTTTCAGCGGTTACGATGATCTCTTCAAGCTGTCGGTCTTCAGCGCCAAACGCTGAGTTCGATACAGGAAAAAATAAAAGTGTAGTTGTTATTATGAAACAGATACCACGCAGAATACGTCTACGCATTGCTTACCCTCCCATTATATGGATATGTAACCGGTACTTCAGCTATCGCGATGTTCTAAATTCATCGACAAACACTTGCACAAAGCCAATATCAAACAAGAACAACAACAATCACGGCTCTTCTAGGAACACCTCATTGTAACGCCGGAGAATAGGAAATATAAAGCGTGTTTTGCCACGAATACAAAAGTATTTTCATAGGCATGTTTAGGATAAAAGTTGGGGATAGCAGCTTTCCGGCCGAGAATGGTCAATGTCTGACTGGCCACTGATCTATTAGCCTATGGACGGTAGGGTTGATCACTGGTCAGCTTTTCTGATTAGGCAGGGGACTTCAACCGGCTAGTTGAAGGATGCTGGTTTAGGGTTGCCTTGCTGTAGCAATATTGACCGGTGGTGGTTGTGCTGCAATATGATCTAGAATCTTTTGAATTAGGTCTGGATCGGTAAGCGTTTTATGTCTTTAGTGGCTTTTGGTAGATCCTCGTTTTTCCAATAGGCATGTTTCGAACCAATAGTGGTGTCGTAATATGAGCTTGGTTTGAACTCCCATTCCCCCCATTCACGGCTTCGCTTCGGCAGCACAAAATAGATTTCAGGGTTGTTCTTAAGAACTGATTGCATTGGGTCTTTCGATGATAACTCTGCGTGATACATCTGAGCGTCAAGGTTAGATTGTGAACTGATGTGGGCGGGGTCAAATTCGACAGGGATGGAACTCATGCTCTGAATCTCCTCGAATAATTCTGCGTCGTTTTATGTCGTTTTATGTCGTTTCACGTCGTTGCAAGAGTACACGTAATTTGCACGCGGTTCGATAGGCTAAAATAACGCCACCAATGCTTATTCGGTTTATAAGTCTCTAAGTCTCTAAGTCTCTAAGTTAAGGGGCGCTATTGGATTGTCAAAGTCTGACCAGGTGTCGAAATTTGTCTGAGACCTAATGGGTTTAATCGCGGTGAAGTCCCCCCTCGCAGATAATACTGAGCTGTGGTTAAAGGGTTCAGAAGCCCTTGTTCATAAGGGCGATTTGCATAAAGTTTGTCAAATATCGCAGTGATCAGTCGCCATGGCTTGGGTTTCTGGGTATGCGGGTTTCTGTGCTTGAGGGTCAAAGTCGATCAATATCACAGGAGGCAGGGCAAAAGTTGTGCTGGCCAGGGGCTGGTCAGCGTGGCTGATAGCCACTTCATGCTAAAAACAATGCCCGGCACGTTAACCATAAGAACGCTGATCATTGACCAGCGGAGTGATTCATCTCCGGGATGCGGGATATAAAGATCGCTCAGTATTCCTGCAAAAAGCGGACCGAGCCCTATAAAAATCGGCAAACGCGATACCTGACAATAGGCCGAGCAAGCTGTCGGATAGTGCAAACTCTTGACCGATTGGCTCGAGAAGCACGTCCAGAATTTGTCTGTCGACGAAATGTATAGATGCAGTAAATATAAGCAGGATCGGCACATAATTGCGACTTTCCTGCATCGACAGGTTACGGTTCTCAGATGTTTCCGAGCTCGAGTCTGGGCTCACTACTGATACCCAAAGCTTTGAGTCAATAGGCTGTGCAAAGCCTAATAGAAATTGGAGCAGCAGACGATGTTAACGCCAGGCATTCAACTTAGGGATGCTATGGGATGAACAATGGTGTTGGTGTTGGTTGTTCCAATATCAGAAGCTAAGTAAAAACCGCCAAAAGACACCATGAAAGCAAGCCAGATTTGTATGGCTCGAGCCCGTTTACCTAAGGGGCGCTAGGCAATAGTGGAGATCAGCTCCAATGTGCGTAGACAGGGTCGTTGGGGTATTTATGACCGCCGGTACTTAGTGCCTCGTACATGCCTTCGCCGGTCTGATCGCTGCATTCATGACGGGTATTCCAGTCATTAATAAACTTACGTTCGGTAAATTTCCATTCACCATTAATGCTGGAAAAGCTATCCAGATATCGACCTCCGGTCAGTTCGTCCCAGAGGTCGCCATCGTCATCCTGCTTGGTCACGAAAACGACAACATAGCTCTCTGAGACTGCCTTATCGCCTTTTACCTCGATCCACTCGTTAGCGACGTGGTGTGACATTTTTTTGAAACCAGCTGTCAACTCGAGAATCGTGCGGCAGTATTCATCTGCGGCGCCTACAAAGAACCCTGCGTCGACGGTGGCACCTGGATGCCAAACTGCGAGAAAGCCATCCAGGTCCGCGCGATCGGTTGCACGTGTCTGCGCCATTATCAGGTCATGGACAGTTTGCTTTGCCAGTGCGGCATTAGCTGCAATTAATAGTTCTTCTGTTATCAATGAATTGTGGGCCACTGAAGTTCCTCCTGATAATCGATTCCAATCGGCAAGTGTGCTGTGGGCAGCGTCTTTCTCTCTCTGATTGCCCCAGTTGGATGGTTTAACGAAATCCTCGGCCGCAGATCCTGTTCCGTGCCAGTTTGCATTCCAATCCAGGACATACAGGCGATGATCTATTTTCCAGACGCCATTTCGCTTACTGTGTTTATCGAGATATCGGCCGCCGATGAGGGATTGAACACCGGTTTCCGTGTCAGGTGAGTAGGCCATGACATAGCTCTCGGAGCGTGCTGTGTCACCCTGAAGCTTCATCCACATATTGCTGCTGCGATGGAGCGTTGGCGGCGAGTCGGTATCACCTGCGGTTACAATCTTTGCAAACTCGGAAGCAACACCGTTGAAAAAACCATAGTCGACAGTTGCGTCGTCGTGGTAGACAGAATCGAACAGACTCGCATCGCTGCGGTCGATGCCACGACTGTGCTGTGCCAGGATCTGTTTAATATCTGAATAATCCACCAGAAGTTGTAATGTTTCGGCATCTTTGGACATATAGCTAGACCTTTAGAACAACCTTTTCGTTTGATTCTTCGACTTCGAAGATACGTAAAGGAATACACGATGTCGCTTACTTTTTAAGCGGTAACATTGGCACTAAACTAGGCCTGGAACACGAGCAGGGTTTGACTAAACGTTGGGTTGATGCGCTGAAATCGCGAGGCATAACCGATTACGCATACGAACAAGCATTTGCCGGAACGTATTCCAGGATAACTGCTGTCAACTAGCAGCACTCATCGGCTCAACATTGACGTCGGCCTCAGTTAGCTCGCGCGTCCAGGATGCAAATTCGAGTAAAATACCGTCGGGATCTTTGAAATAAATCGATCTTACAAACGTGGTCTCGTTAACTTCCTGGCTGATACCTATTTCGGAATCGTCATGATAGACGTCGGTGGAATCGATGCCGGCGTCATCGAGTTTCTTTTTGTACTCGTCCATCTTCTCAAGTGGAACATCAAAGGCCACGTGATTCATCGAAGCATGCGCGGAGGTGATATCACCTTTTGCTACCAGGCTTGCCGCATGAGTGACGCCTGGTTGAGCGTCAGGCGCGGTTGGAAACCAGAAGAAGGCCAACTGATCGCCACCTCCACAGTCAAAGAAAAAATGTTGACCACCACCACCTGGTAAAACAACCGTTTTGGTCAAAGGCATACCAAGGACTTCGGTATAGAACTCAACCGTCTTCTTCATATCTCGACATACCAGGGCGAGATGATTGATTCCTCGAAACTCAAACTTGTCATTGCTGGGCATTGCGAGCGTCCTCTCGGTGTATGTTCTACTGCAACTAACTGCTCCGGCGGGTGTAACGTCAGACTCGCACGAGCGAATTCATAAATGAATAGACATCATAGATGCCGAGAAGAAAGTATGTCAATTCCTTTGACAGCTAGGGGGATATCTTGTATTTCAATAGATAACCATCAAGGAGAAAAGTTATGCCCCGGCTTCGACAAGTTTCACGAAAAGACGCACCTGATAACGTTCTAAAGTATTACGATGCGCTATTCCCTAATCGAGACCCGGTCGATCAACCAGGCACAGCAACAGGCACACCGGGTAACTGGTGGTCTGTCTTCGCTCTTGTGCCATACATATTCGATCACGCAACCAGCCACTTCGGCATGTTCGGCATGTTTGCCAGTGAAAGCGTCAGCCAACTGGATAACCGCGCTAGAGAGCTCGCCATTACCAGGGCAGGCTATGCAGCAGGAAGTCAGTTTGTTTTTTCACAACACTGCAAGGCAGCCAGGAAACACGGCGTACCAGAAGAACAAATCAAGGCAATTACCCATTGGCAGGTCTCAGAAGTGTTCGACGCCAAAGAGCGAGCTGTTTTGGCCTGGGCTGACGCTCTAATATATGACAACGGCCGTGCGTCTGATGAATTGTTCGACGCACTACATTCACACTTTTCCGATGAAGATATTCTGGAGCTGACCTACCATGTGATGGGTTATAACCTTCATGCAGTCTGCTGCCGAGCGCTAAGACTTGAATACGATGATGTTCCCGAACGCATCAAAGAAGTACCCGTTCCCGGCGACGGCGAGGCATCTGACTGGGCTGGGTCAGCCTGGCAAAGCAAAGAGTAAATTAACACGGGCCCGGGGAGTGAATCGGCCATGTTCGATTCATTCCCTGGGTGTTTCAACACGGTGAATGTTCGCATCGTTTTGTGCTTCTTCCAGGTCCGCTTCGTTGGCCTTCCACAGGTCGTTCAACGCGACGCCTGTAGACAAACAGTGCTCCGATCTTTGTTTGTCGATCAATCAACTCGGTTGTGCATAGCTGCCAACTAGACTGATCGGCATGATTGGTGTCGCTATTATTAGTCTTCCTTAGTGAGGTTAAAGTAGGTTTTCGCCAACACTTTTCGCACAGTGTCGGCCTCTTTTTTTGTAATACCTTCCAGCGCTCGCTCGTTAATCTCCAACGCCATCGGGATTAGCTTCGCCTCAAGGGCTCGAGCATGCGGCGTTAACGTAATAATTATTTTTCTCTTGTCACGAACATCGATCGTTTGACGAATCCTGCGGCAGCCAGGCTCGCGATGCCTTTAACACCGGTTGCTTCAGTAATGCCAACCTCGCGACAAAGCTCTCGCTGTGTCACACCTTCGCGCTTCCATAGCACTCGTAGAAATCGCCATTGACCGGCGCTTACGTCATAAGGCGCTGTCAATTTTTCTAACGCTTTAGAGAAGGCACGGAAATTAATTCGTGACAGGTACCCTATACTTTGGGTCGGTTCGTGATAGATGTCCTGGCACAGTTAAAAACCGGCGCTATTTCCGGGTGCAGTGGTTGAACTCATCGGGTCATCCTGTTCGACGTTCAAATACACCGATGTATTGTAAAGCTTGAATTTATAGTCAAACAAGTTGACAATATAATCACCTTGAAAGCTAAGTATTATGCCGCATGGCTGTTTTTAATAGTAGTTGGGTAACAGCGCGGTAACCAGCAGCGATCTCACCTGATCCCGGTTGGCAATTGACCCACAACGGCCTTAGATGGCTGAGGAGTACATTATGCTTTATAGAAACACCCTTTATAGGAACGCCGTCGTAGTCTTTTTATCCGGCATAGTATTTATGACTGCAGTTCCGACTATTGCCTTGGCTGATGGCGCAAAGGTGCTTGAAGAGATTATCGTCACCGCACGTAAACGTGAAGAGAGTCTTCAAAGCGTGCCCACATCGGTGTCCGTATTGTCTTCCGAAGAGCTGGATGCTCGCGGAGCCGCAAGCATTGATGTTGTCGGCCAAATCGCACCCAATGTACATTTCGAAAATGCCCAACCCACCAGCGGTATCAAGTCGCCCACGGTGTTTATCCGAGGTATGGGCCAGGCGGATTTTATCATTGTTGAAGACCCCGCCGTAGGTATTTATCTGGACGGTGTGTTTACCGGCCGTATGGTTGGCAACGCGTTTGATCTGATTGATGTAGAACGTATTGAAGTATTGCGAGGCCCCCAAGGAACGCTCTTCGGGCGAAACACAATCGGCGGAGCCGTGAACGTGGTCTCCAAGAAACCCGGCACTGAATTTGAAGCCTCTTTCAGACTGGCCGTCGGCGACCACGGACATGAGGAAGTACGCGTTACGATCAATGTACCGCTGGGTGAACAATTTGGTGGTCGACTAACAGCTTTCTCAAGGGAGCGAGATGGCTACGTTAAAGCTCTGCAATACGACGACTATGATCTTGGCAGCGAAGATGTCTGGGGCCTGCGACTGCAGCTTGGCGGAGCGATTTCGGAGAACCTGTCTGTCGACTTTGCTTATGACTATTCTAAAGACACCAGCACACCGGGAGCTGCGGTTCCGCTCGCCGGCCTTGGTTTCTTTGATGGCCAGCAAGCAGCGGGGCCAGGCGCACCCGGTGTATTTGGTAATTTCTGGAATGTTTTCTGGTCCGGTGATCCCGGCAGTTGCACCACGGCCACGGGTCAAGCCACCAATCCTGCTTGTTACGGTCCCGTGTACAACACTGGCGATGACTATTCCAACAATAGTGTTTTCACGGACTTTGATGGCAATCCAGTTAAAGCCGATCAGGATATCGAAGTCTGGGGGGCGAACCTGACGATCGACTGGGCAGTCGGAAACCTGAACATTAAATCGATCACTGCTTATCGAGAGTTCGATATCTTTTTGTTCAATGACCTCGACTATTCTCCCCACATTGTTTTCGCCAACACCCATCCCGAGTACAGTCAGGAGCAATTCTCGCAAGAGTTTCAAATCACTGGCCTCGCGATGGAAGACCGACTGCACTACGTGGTTGGCCTGTATTATTTTGAGGAAGAAGGACTTGAAGATATCTTTAACCAGATTGCTCATGTACCTTTTTTGGGCGTCACGCCGCCCAACTTCTTTTTCCAAAATCTGGCACGCCGCATCGACAACGAAAGTAAAGCCATCTACGTGCAGTTAACTTATGATATTACTGACCGCTGGCATGCCACCATCGGGTCACGATGGACAGAAAGCGACAAGACATTTGTAATGGATACCGAGCGTACTTTGACATTCAGTCAACAGTTCGGTGATCTGTCGGTATCAGAAACCACACCGATGTTTAGTCTGTCCTGGGATGCAACCGACTCCAGCATGGCCTATTTTACTTACTCTGAAGGCTTTCGAGATGGCGGTTACCCGGCCCGATTCACCGGCGCCGTGCCGGATCCGCTGCCAACCTATGACCCTGAGTTCGTCAAGAGCTATGAGTTCGGTTACAAGACGACCTTCGCTAATGGTCGCGCTCGGGCTAACCTCGCGCTCTTCCAGATGGACTATGAGGATATGCAGATCTCTGCCACCTCCAATTTGCCCGGTATCGGTGACAATACTTCCAAGGCCAACCTGGGTAATGCAACCATTTCAGGGTTTGAACTCGAGTTGACTGCCCTGGTCGGGGATAATTTAACGTTGGGATTAAACTTGGGTGTGCTCGATGATGAAATCGATTCGTTCAAAGGTACCCTGGTTTCATCCGGCATCACTCTGTCCAAGAGTAATGATCTGCCCTTTACGCCCGACTACACCGTGGCTCTGACCGCGGCCTATAATATACCGCTTGAGAACGGCGCAGGGATTACCTTACGTGCTGATTATAGCTTGAAGGATGACTACTACAGCCGCACCGAAAATATCCCCGAGGTACTGGAAAAAAACCACAAGACGCTAAATGTCAGCGCCAGATACTTCAGCCCAGATGACCAATGGGAAGCTGGTGTCATCATTCGAAATGCAACAGATGAGTTCTATTTCCAATCGCGTTCAATCTTCTCTGCTTTCTCGATGGGATTCGGTCAGCCTGTTCGCCCGCGCTCGACCAGCGTATTTCTGAAGTATAATCTGTAACATCAGAACCGCCCGGGGGGCAAATTGAAAAGACTCGTTGTCGCGCTGCTTGCCTTCATCGTCCCGGGCGCCACTCTTCTTGCCGAAGATGGCCGCTGCACTGGATATCAACCCGGGCAGAAACAGGTCTACTGGGGGGACCTGCATGTTCACACTGCTTATTCCCTGGACGCTTGGGGCTACGGCACGATCAAGACTCCCGCTGATGCCTATCGTTTCGCTCGAGGTAGTGAACTTTCCCTCACCGATGGGCTTTCGGTAAAGCTGGATAGACCGCTAGACTTTATGGCGGTCACTGATCACGCAGAGTGGTTTGATCTGCTCTATATCTGCACCGATCCCGAATGGAGTGATGATCCTTATTGCGACATTATGACTGAAAAAGCCGGGCGAATTACCGGGCCGGAAGTTTTTGCAGAGTACGTCATCCCGACCATTACCAAAGCCTCACCACAACCAACACCCATCTGCGCCAAGGATGCTGAACATTGCGACAACAGCAGAATGTCCCAATGGGATCGTATCCAACAACAAACCAACGCGGCAGACGATCCTTGTCATTTTACGGCGTTCAATGGTTATGAGTGGTCAGCAACACCTGACTACAGTCATAACCATCGCAACGTCATCTTCCGCGATGAAAACGTGACCCCGGACGCCATCGACTATATGCGCTACCCAAACCCGCTGGCGCTCTGGCAGGAACTGGACAATCAGTGCAAGGCTGAAGCCGGGTGCGAGGCCATTGCCATCCCACACAACACCAACATGGGCGACGGCAGAAGTTTCGACATCGAGACAGAAACCAACGAAGTACGTGCTCTGCGAGCGAGGTTCGAGCGGCTGGTTGAAATACATCAGGAAAAGGGTTCCAGCGAATGTCTTTACGCGTTTGGCCAGCCCGATGAAGACTGCAACTTCCAACAGTACCTAACGCGAAGCTCACGCCCGACAGAGCCCGAGGATTATTCTAAGGAAGAATGGCAGAAGATGAGAAGCAGCTATGTTAGAGCGCTACTGACAAGAGGATTGGGGGTTTACAGCGAATCCGGCATCAATCCCTTACAACTCGGCATCATTTCGTCAACTGACAACCATGCCGCCACAGGCGGGTTCGTCGACGAAGACAAATGGCTCGGTTCGGTCTTCGGTATCGGTGATCTGGATAGGGCCATGGTGAGGCAAAGTTGGAATCCCGGCGGGCTGGTCGCTGTGTGGGCAGAAGAAAATACCCGGCACAGCCTGTTTGATGCTTTGAAACGGCGAGAGGTATACGCCACCAGCGGACCAAGAATGCAAGTAAGACTGCAAGGTTCTAGGAATGCACTCACCTGCGATGCCGATAATTACGAAGGCATACCCATGGGCGGCAGTTTCAAGAAACTCAAAAACCCCCCTCACTTCCGCATACAGGCCTTGTATGACAAAACCCCGCTTCAGTCCATCGAGATCATCAAAGGTGAATTCAGGGATGGAGAACTCAGGGAAACAACTATCCCCGTCTGGCAGGAAACAAAGGGCGGCCTGCACATCTGTATGAACTGGACAGACCCAGACTTCGATTCGAAAGCGCCAGCGTTCTGGTACGTAAGAGTACTGGAAGCCCCTACACTCCGTTGGTCAGCCCATCACTGCCGAAAAGAAAATCGATGTGACGAATTCCCAGGCGCAGAAACGACATTACAGGAACGCGCTTGGACGTCACCGATCTGGTATCTGCCTTAGTCGTTTCAAGATAAAGGCTTTGTTGCTTCGCTCTGAGTTAAAGGCCTGCATAGGACATCGTCACTAAGGCTGGCAGCCATTTCCGGTGAGGACAACGTAGTGAAATTTGAACACGCCGAAATGCCAATGGAAGCAGCAATCACCGTGATAATCCTGACCATCTCGATTCTCCATTTTAAGCCTTCACAACTAAACTATAACCAATCTATAGTTTTGGCTACCATTTAATTCAATATGGGCTCAGGTTGACACACAAGGGTGTCCGCCTCCCTAGTCAACAATAATTTCCACTTTGTTGGTATAAAACGACATGTAGTCCTTGAGAGCGGAGACTTCAGCGAACGGATCTTCATAACTCCAGACAAAGTTTTCCAGGTCTTCGACGCCTTCAAGACTCCAGTAAGAAGCGTGCCCCTTGAATGGACAGTAGGTGGAGAGGTCGGTTGCCTGCAGCAGTTCCATATTGACGTCGCTCCTCGGCAGATAGTAGACATCACCGTGCCGGCTTTCTTGAATTAACAGCGCATCGGAGGATTCGGCGATAACGGTATCTTGATGCCTGATGGTCAGCCTATTGTCTACCGGGGATATGGCGACGGCATAATCGGGAATCCTTTCCAAAACTGATTTTCTATCGTTGGTCATGGGAAATTGAGCCATGATTGCCTCCCTGGGCTTAACACAATGGGTTAAACGCAATTGGTTCAACGCAATCATACACCGCTAGCGGCAGCCAACGGAGTGGTTGATAATAGGCATTGCTTGAACAAAAGGAACAATGAATGAGTGTCGGGGTTTGGGATCCATCCAAAGGTGCAGAATCGAAATCGGTGGATGCCGCAACGCTTCAGAGATTCACCGCCTTAGCCAATGAAAGTAGCGACGCCACTAGTGTCGGCGATCTCGATGAGGCTGGCGTCGCGTCGGATAGCTGGGTGATGTCGTTGGATTCAAAGGCCTGGCAGCTGGCGACAAACCTGTCCTCAGCGGATATCGAGCAGCTGATCCGTTTGTTCACCCTGCTCGAGCGGCAGGTTCCAGGCTGGGATGCAGGCAATAAATCACCTGTCATACCGCTCGTTAAGCTGTTGAAGGCCCGCGATGATTTCAGTCCGGAATTAAGAAAATGGATAAAGGCCAATACTGAAAATCGCTATTTACCCTATGGCAGCGCGCTGTAGCGATCGTTGCAGTCTGGTTCCCTAGATAACCTTCATCATTGCAGTATAATCCGCGCTCCCGGGGGGAGAAGACCCATGAGAACTGCTGAAATAGACCGTAATACGCTGGAGACACAGATTTTTGTTTCGGTGAACCTGGATGGTAGTGGTGAACGTGAATTCGATACCGGATTGCCCTTTCTTGAGCATATGCTCGACCAGGTGGCACGCCACGGGCTGCTCGATCTGACGGTAAGGGCCAAAGGTGATCTGGAGATAGATGCGCACCATACGGTCGAAGATATCGGCATTACCCTGGGCCAGGCGGTGAAAGACGCCATTGGCGATAAAAAGGGTATTCGTCGCTATGGCCATGCTTACGTGCCATTGGATGAAGCGCTGTCGCGGGTGGTCATCGACTTTTCCGGTCGGCCGGGTCTTGAATACAATGTCAAATTTTCCCGTCAAACCATTGGCGAGTTTGACGTTGACCTGATCCATGAATTTTTTCAGGGATTTGTTAATCATGCCCAGGTGACTCTGCATATTGATAACCTCAAGGGCGTCAATAACCATCACCAGATCGAGACAATATTCAAGGCATTTGGTCGGGCCCTGCGTATGGCGGTGGAAGCAGATCCGCGAATGCTCGACGTTACCCCTTCAACCAAGGGCAGTCTTTAGTGCAGATTATTCCAGCCATTGATTTCAAAGATGGCAAAGTCGTTAACCTCAAGCAGGGTCAGTTAGATCAATCGACGACCTACTCAGATGATCCTGTTGGCATAGCAGACCAGTGGGTCAAACAAGGTTGCGAGCGCTTACACCTGGTAGATCTTGATGGCGCTTTTGAGGGCAAGCCGGTCAATAGCAATGCTATCGAGGTGATCGCTCGCAATCACCCTGATCTCACGATTCAATTGGGTGGCGGCATCCGTAGCGCCGAGGTTATCGAAGCCTATCTGGAAGCGGGTGTGGATTATCTCATCATTGGCACTAAAGCCGTTCAGGAGCCTGAATTCGTGGGCGAAATGTGTCGGCGATTCCCAGGTCACATTATTGTCGGTCTGGATGGCCTGCACGGCATGGTGGCAGTTAACGGCTGGAAGGAAGTGACAGATATCTCGGTAAAAAGTCTTGCGATCTTGTTTGAGGGCGATGGCATATCTGCCATCGTCTACACCGATATTGGTAAAGACGGCATGATGGGCGGCGTAAATCTTCGTGCGACCCGGGAACTGGCCGATTCTATCAATGTGCCCATTATTGCCTCGGGTGGTGTCACAGATATCCGGGATATCGAGGCGTTACTCAAGTCTGGGGAAAGAGTCACTGGCGGCATCACAGGCGTGATTACCGGGCGCGCGCTCTATGAAGGCACCCTCGATCTTAGCGAGGCAATATCTCTCACCCGGAACTACACCCCCTAACTACACTAGCGATTAGTCTCCTGCAGCGGCACTGCTTGCCATCTGGCGCTGGGCACGTCGCATTTTCAACATGTACGAAACAGAAACGATGGTGATTCCCTCGTCTTCCAGCATCGGTATGGCGCGCTCCAGGTATTCGAGCGTGGCCCGGTGAGGATGGCCGATGGCAATAGCCGTTTGCCGCCTTTTTGCCAGAATGAGCAAGCGTCGAAACTGCTTGTCGATATCATAGGCTGAGCGATTGTTGTCGAGGAAAATATCGCGACTCGCGCTCAAGACATTTTGTTGTCGGGCAATGTCAGACGCGATCGTTTTGTGAGTTGTTCGGGAATCAACAAAGAACAACTTGTGCCGTTTTACAGAATCCATAAGCCAAGACATGGCGAGTGGTTGTTGAGTCAGCTCGCTGCCCATATGATTGTTGATACCAGCGGCAAAAGGAACTCGGCTCAAGGCGTCATCGAACACCTGTGCGAAATCAGCCCTGGACAATTCGCTGGTCAGGGCAATGGATCCCATCGGCTGATTGTGGGTATTTTCCATCGGCAAATGCACCATCACTTCTTTGCCGGACTGGTGAGCATAGCGGGCGAGTTTTGTCGCGTGAGTCGTTTCAGGAATTACCGCGAAAGTGAGGTCCGCCGGTATGTTGATGGCGCGCTCGCCCAAACGCCGGTTGTTGCCGATATCATCGATGATGATGGCGATATACGCCTTGTCTGTAGAATATGAGGGGGTTGTCGACAGCTGCAGCAGAAGCGCTACACAAAATAGTGGAAAACCGAACTTGAATCGTTTCGGCAACTCCTACCCTTGTGGTGTTGTCGTCTTGCTTATTATATGCAAACCTTTGAGTAATGTCAGTGCTTCATTGAGCTGATAATCACGAATTGCCAATTCCATGTTGCCAGGGGCTTTTTCGCTATCACTGTCAGCTGATTCGTCTTTTTCGTTTTCCAGATGCTTTGCCAGATTCTTCTCTTTGATTCTCCAGGGATTGGATTTGGCTGGCGTCACTTTCGAGCGGGTTACCCAGATGTCTGGCACGATACCCTCGGCCTGGATAGATTTACCACTGGGCGTGTAGTAACGCGCCGTGGTCAGCTTGATCGCCTTCTCGCTGTTCAGGGGCAAGATGGTTTGTACCGATCCTTTGCCAAAGGTCTGGGTACCCATCACGATAGCGCGGCCGTGATCCTGCAAGGCGCCTGCGACAATCTCGGAAGCTGATGCTGTGCCGCCGTTGACCAGTACCACAATGGGCACACCATTGATGGCGTCAGGGCTGGTCGCATTGTACCTGTGCTCTGAACTGTCCAATCGTCCGGCCGTATACACGATCAGACCTTCACTGATAAATACATCGGAAACCTCAACAGCCGATTGCAGCACACCGCCGGGGTTGTTTCTGAGGTCAATAATTAGCCCATCCAGGTCGCCCTCATCTTTTAGCTTGATGATTGCGTTGGCGACTTCCTTACCGGTGCCGCTCTGGAACTGGGCAATTCTCAGGTAGCCAAATCCGTCTTCAATATAGCGTTCCTTGACGCTGGCTATTTTAATGATTTCCCGGGTAAGTGTCAGGTCGGTTGGGATAGAGTCGCCGGATTTCACCACCGAAATTTTGATTTCACTACCGGGTTCGCCGCGCATCGCTTCGATGGCTTCCGACAGGTTCATACCCTTCACCGGCGTGTTGTTCAGTTGGACGATGACATCGCCGCTTTCAATGCCTGCTTCTGATGCTGGTGTGTCATCTATTGGCGAGATGACCTTGACGAAGCCATCTTCCATGCCAATCTCCATCCCCAGGCCGCCGTAGTTTCCTGAAGCCTGTTCCTGCAATTCATCAAATGAGTCCTTGTCAAGGAATGCAGAATGCGGATCGAGTTGAGAAAGCATGCCCTTGATAGCACTTTCCAGAAGCGTGCGGTCGTCTACCGCTTCGACATAGGAAGAACTGATGCGGTTAAAAGCCTCCGCAAATATCCGTAATTCATTGAGCGGCAGTCTTGGTCTGAGTTCTTCTGCGGGTACCGGACCAGAATCTTCTGCAGCAATTTCTGCTGGCAGCTCAGCCGGTGTTGCATCCGTTACTGGCGCCGTTTCTGACTCCGTTACTGGATCCGTAACTGGATCCGTTACTGGGTCAGGGAGTGAATCGACCGTGCTGGGGTCCTCTGCGAAAGAGGTGCCTGCCAGGCTAAATGCCGTTAGAAGAATCAATATTTTTTGAATCATTGAGCTATTCATTGAGCTATCCTGCTAAGCCGCCACTAAGCGGCTCGTTGTTCTCTTGCGACACACCATTTTTGTGGATCGCTGGGTTTACCGGCTATTCTAATCTCAAAATAGAGGCCAGTCTTGTTTTGACCACCACTGTCACCGACAGTCGCAATGACGTCTCCCGCTGTTACCCAGTCGCCGGTTTCGCGGTATAGCGCCTGATTGTGACCGTAAAGGCTCATGTATCCTTCTCCATGACTAATAATCATGAGAAGACCAAAGCCACGAAGCCAGTCTGAAAACACCACCCGGCCATAGTGAACAGCATATACTGGATCACCTTCTGCGGCATCGATGAACACGCCACGCCACTTCAGTTTGCCCTGATTCCGCAGCTTGCCGAATCGCTGGCTAACATTGCCGCTGACAGGAAGCTTTAGTTTACCCTGCATTCCGCCGAAAGGCAGTGCTGAATCTGGGGCAGGTATGTTGGCCAGACTGATATGGAGGCGCTCAAGCAATTGTTCAAGTCTTCCCCGGTCCTGCTCCAGGTTGCTGATTTCCGTGCCTGTTGCCTTGATTTGCGTGATAAGGGCTTTCAGCGCAATTCGTTTTTGAATCTGTCTTTCTGCCAGAGTCAATTTTTCGATCTCCAGCGAGGCTCGATTGGCGTTCAACTGATCAATTTCCCGGGTCAGTGCCAGTGATATGCGATCAATATCTGTAATGGTTTTGTTGTAATTGTTGATTTGTTCCGTACGGGCACGATTGAAATAGTCGTAGTAGTTAAGCATTCGCGCGGTTTCGTTGGGATCTTCCTGGTTGAGCAACACTTTCAGGTACTCCTGATTACCGATTTCGTAAGCTGCGCGAATCTGGCGCGTGATGTAATACTGTTGTTCGCTTTTTGCGTTGAGAAGTTCTTTGTGTTGGCTGGTCAGATCTCCCACCTTGTCTTCATTGATGTCCAGCGCCTTTTCAATGTGGTCAATTGAATTGATTAGATCGCTGATACCTTTTTCGTTGCGTTTAAGCGTCTCTTCGACTTCTGATTTTTGCCCTTCGGTGCTCTCAAGCATTTCCTGGTATTTCGAAATCTCATCTTCCAGCGCTTCCAGTTTCGCTTCAATTTCCTGCTGGTTCCGGACTTGTTCAGCGGCTGCAGAGTGTGCCAGTAGAAGTACAAACACAAAGCCAAGTAAACGATGCATGAAATAATCCCGGGTTAGCTTGATAGCTCTTGTGGCGTTACCAGAAGCGAACAACCGCTCATTTCCACCGGCTGGGGTAAGCCCATGAGCGCGAGCAATGTCGGCGCTACATCACTGAGCACACCACCGTTCACCTCCAGTCGAATCTCTTGTGGGCCGATGTATACCAGCGGCACCAGTTCACAGGTGTGCGCAGTATGGGGCTGACCGGTGTCGTGATCGCTAAGCTGCTCTACGTTTCCGTGGTCTGCCGTGACCAGGCATTGGCCGTCGCTGGATTCCAGGGCGATGACAATTCTTGCCAGGCACTCATCGATAGTCTCGACTGCTTTGATAGCGGCAGCCATTATTCCAGTGTGTCCGACCATATCGCCATTCGCGTAGTTGCAGATAATCAACTCGTACTGGCCGGAGGTAATTGCGTTAACCAGCTCGTCTGTCACTTCCACCGCGCTCATCTCTGGTTTCAGGTCGTACGTCGCAACTCTGGGTGACGGAATCAGCACCCGGTCTTCGCCGTCAAATACCTGCTCCCTGCCGCCCGAGAAGAAAAAGGTCACATGGGCGTACTTTTCGGTTTCCGCCAGGCGCAGCTGTTTTTTGCCGAGCGAAGAGATGTATTCACCCAGGCTGTTTTCGATGGATACCGGTGTAAAAGCCACGCTGGCGCAGATGTCGTCGGCATATTCCGTCAAGGTTACAAAGCTGCTGAGAGCCGGCAGGCGGCAGCGAGTGAACCGATCAAATCCATTTTCTGTAAACGCCCGGGTCAACTGTCGAGCTCGATCAGCCCTGAAATTCATGAACAGGACGGCGTCGTCATCTTCAATACGAATCGTCTGACCCGATTCTCTGATGGCGGTTGGCTTTACAAACTCATCGGTTTCATTCCGGTCGTAGGCAGCCTTGAGGGCCTCGACCGGGCTCAAAGCTTCAAAAGGTGCTGCGCCATCCGTTATCAATTGATAGGCGGCTTCGACACGATCCCAGCGGTTGTCGCGATCCATGGCGTAGTAGCGCCCAATCACCGAGGCAATACCTCCTGCGCCACCACCACATATATGCGCCTGCATAGCCGCCAGGGACGCTTCGGCTGACGTTGGCGGCACATCTCTGCCATCAAGGAAAGCGTGCAGATATATATGCCTGACACCAGCGTTTCGCGCCATATCGACCGCTGCCTTGATTTGTCGTTCATGGGAATGAACCCCGCCCGGTGAAAGCAAGCCAAACAGATGTAGCGCCTTACCTGATTCGGCCAGGGCTTGCATAGTGTCTTGCAGAGCTGGATTGCTATAGAAACTGGCGTCGTCAATCGCCTGGTTGATGCGAGTGAAATCCTGGTGAACGACTCGTCCGGCACCCAGGTTCATGTGCCCGACTTCAGAATTACCCATCTGGCCCGCGGGTAGCCCAACATCTGTGCCGGACCCGGAGATCAGGCAATGCGGGCGGTTCTGCCAGAGTGAATCCCAGGCGGGCGTATTCGCCTGGGCGATGGCATTGTCGTCAGAATCGGCACGATAGCCCCATCCATCAAGGATGACGAGCAGGGTCGGTGGGTTAGGCATAGGAATCAAAGCTCAAGAAACAGGTTGAATTTTACCGGTTACTGCAGGCCGGTTGAATAGGTACGGGCAAAATTTCCGGATTTGTGTATACTCCGCGACTTAATTTTGCCGCTGGTTCTCTTTCGTGGTTGAACAGATTTTCGAGTTTATTGTTAACCATTTCATACTGGTCGGTGTGTTTGTGGCTTTGCTGGTCGCGTTTACGATTAACGAGGGCAAGCAAGGTGGAGCAGCCATTACGCCGACGAATCTTGTTACCCTGGTGAACAGGGAAGGTGCCGTTATCGTTGATATACGGGATATGAAGGATTTTAGCGCCGGGCACATCGCGGGCGCCGTCAACATGCCATTTTCCAGCCTGGATTCAAGAGTCGGTGAGCTTGAATCCTTCAAGGAAAAGCCGGTCGTGTTGGTGTGCAAGATGGGTCAACATGCCGGGGCATTTGGTCGCAAACTAAAAGCCCAGGGGTTCGAAAACGTTCGTCGGCTCTCCGGCGGCATGGCGGAATGGAGTGCCAACAGCCTTCCGGTGATAAAATAGCGTTGAATTAGATTGTTGAAGAAAATCAAAGAAAAGTTATTCGGCACAGGTGATCTGGGTGCGTCCCAATGCGCCAATTCAGGCACTATCGTGATCTACTCAACCCGGTATTGTCCCTATTGTGTGCGTGCGCGTGCTCTTTTAACCCGCAAGGGATGGGATTTTGAAGAAATCGCGGTTGATGGCAATTCGGCACTCAGATCCGAGATGATTGAAAAGTCAGGGCGCTATACAGTTCCGCAAATATGGATCGGTGATCAACATATAGGGGGTTGTGATGAGCTACACCACCTGGAGGCGACCGGTCAGCTTGAAAGCCTAGTGAATGGAGAAAACAAGTGAGTGAAGAATCAACCAGTGAAGAATCAACCAGTGAAGAATCAACCAGTGAAGAATCAACCAGTGAAGAATCGGAAGCTCAGTTTGTTTTGCAACGAATTTATGTCAAGGATGTTTCATTCGAATCACCCAAAGCCCCGGCATCTTTTCTCAAACAATGGAAGCCCCAGGTCAATCTTGAACTCAATAGTAGTAATAGCAGTGTCGGGAACGACGTTTTTGAGGTCGTGTTGTCGCTGACGATCACAGCGAAAAATGAACAGGAAGAAGTGATTTACTTAATCGAGGTGCAACAGGCCGGTGTATTTTTGATCAAGGGAATGAATGCTGACAGTATGGCCCAGACTCTGGGTAGTTTCTGCCCGAGCGTGTTGTTTCCTTATGCCCGAGAGAACGTTGATTCAATTGTGACTAAAGGCAGTTTCCCTCCACTTATGCTCGCGCCGGTGAACTTCGATGCCATTTATGCCCAGGCGAAAGCACGAGCTGAATCCCAGAACGCGACTATCCAATAGTGGTCATTGCGCTACCTCCCTTCTTTCATTGCCCCTCGTTAAAGCCGATTTGGCGCCAGGCTTCATAAACAATGACTGATGCCGCATTCGCCAGGTTCAGGCTTCTGGAATGCTCGAGCATGGGAATACGCAACTTTCTATCCTGTGGCATAAGATCGAGTACCTGCTCTGGCAAACCCCGGGTTTCCGGGCCGAATAGCAGTAGATCGTCGCGCTGAAAGCGGGCCTGGTGGTAGTGGGTGGTTGCTTTGGTGGTAATCGCAAACACCCGTTCGCGATCAAATTGATCAAGTAGTGAGCTGAGCTGGTCCCATTCGTGCACTTCACTGAATTCGCGATAGTCGAGACCCGCGCGCCTTAGTCGTTTGTCATCCAGGGTAAAGCCCAGTGGTTTGATCAGGTGTAAGGTGCAGCCTGTGTTGGCACACAGGCGCATGATATTGCCGGTATTGGGCGGAATTTCCGGTTCAAACAGTACAATGTTGAACATCAATCAACCAGATGGTCATCTGCCAGCCCCAGCTCGGCAATCTTGCGGGTCAATGTGTTGCGCCCCCAGCCAAGTAGAAGTGACGCGTCTCGTTTGCGGCCCCCGGTCTGTTTTAGCGCCGTCTGTATCATGATGCGCTCAAAGCGTGGCAACGCGTCCTGCAAGACGCCGGGTTCATCAGGCTTTAGCGCTGACAATTTTTGTGATGCCCAGGATCGCAAGGCTCGCTCCCAGTCTACACCCTGCTGGGGTTGGTCAGGCTTGCTATGCAACAGTTCTGGCGGTAAATCCTCAACCATGACTTCCTGTGCGGTTGCCATGACCGTGATCCATCTACAGGCATTTTCCAACTGTCGAACATTGCCAGGCCAGGGAAGTTCGCTCAGGTAATCCAGTGTGGCAGCATTGAGTATTTTGGGTTCTTCGTCTATTTCTGTTGCTGCCTGGGCAAGAAAATGAGCAGCAAGAACGGGGATGTCTTCGCGCCTTTCTGACAGGGTTGGCAGATGTATCCTGATTACATTCAGTCGATGGAACAGGTCTTCGCGAAATTTATTTTGGGTAACTAATTCTTCGAGATTTTGATGAGTGGCCGCAATTATCCTAACGTTTGCCTTGAGGGGTTCGTGTCCACCGACTCGATAATATTCGCTGTCAGACAGCACTCTTAACAAACGCGTTTGTGTTTCAGGCGGCATGTCGCCGATTTCATCCAGAAACAGGGTGCCACCCTGGGCCTGCTCAAATCGACCTTTGCGCATTTGGTTTGCTCCGGTAAATGAACCCTTTTCGTGTCCGAATAATTCAGATTCGACCAGATCGTGAGGGATGGCGGCCATATTCAGTGGGATAAACGGTTTGTCGGCCCTGTTTGAGTGTTTGTGCAATGCATGTGCAACACGCTCCTTGCCGGTGCCAGACTGACCGTTGATGAGGACGCTAACGTTAGATTTTGACAGCCGACCAATGGCGCGAAAGACTTCCTGCATGGCGGGGGCCTTGCCAATTATCTCGACTGGATCGGGTAGTAGTGGTGCTTGTATGGTGGTGCCTGGTTTTGCCTGTTGCAATGCACGATCGACGACGGCAATTACCTCGTCAACTTCAAATGGCTTGGGTAGATATTCGAAAGCGCCACTTTGAATTGAGGTTACTGCGCTGTCCAGATCGGAGTGAGCTGTCATCACGATAACAGGAATGTCCGGATGGTTTGATTTGAGCAAAGACAACAGCTCCAGGCCATCTGCCCCAGGCATTTTGATGTCGGTAATGACGACCTCCGGGATCGTAACATGCAATGCATCCAGCACCTGTTCTGTCGATTCAAAGGTTTCGACATGCCATCCGTTTTGGGTAAGGGCTTTCTCCAGTACCCAGCGAATAGATCGTTCGTCGTCGACGACCCAGATCTTACGGTGATTAGTCATGGTGTCTCCAAGGGGATATAGGTTCTAAAAGTTGTGTCGCGGGGCTGACTGGAGAATTCGATCATTCCGCCGTGTTGGCTGATGATGGATTGGGCGAAGGTGAGACCCATACCTGTGCCGCCGGGCCTACGGGTGATCATGGGAAAGAACAGGTGTTCCTGGATGTCCTCGTGGATACCCGGTCCGTTGTCGTTGATGTCGACTCGTAATACCACTGTGTGTAACTTGCCATTGATGGTGAATTGCCGCTCGATTCTCGTCGTAAGTGTGAGCGTTGGATGTGGTGTGCCTTCGAGGCATTGCATGGCATTTCTGGCGACGTTCAGCAAAGCCTGGAGCATAAGTTCCGGGTCAATGGACACTTCGGGCAAGCTTGGATCATAGTCCCGCACGACCGTCAGGGACTGATCTGCTTCGATCTCAATCAATCTGGCGATCTTTTCCATGACCTCATGAATATTAGTAGAGCGCATTTGCGGTAGCGTATTTGGCCCAAGCATTCGATCCACGAGTGCAGTGAGGCGGTCTGTCTCCTCAATAATGATGTCGGTAAATTCTTCGAGGCCGGCATCAGACAATTCTTTTGCCAGAAGCTGAGCTGAACCTTTAATGCCACCGAGCGGGTTTTTTATTTCGTGGGCCAGGCCGCGCACCATTTGGCGAGTCACATCGTGATGTTCATGGATGGCAGCATCGCGATCAATTCGCAGATATCGATCCATGGGGATGAATTCGACCAAAATCTGGTCAGCTTCGGTGATGGGCGTTACCGTGATATCTGCTGTGACGTTGTCCTTCCCGGGAAGTACCAGCAGCATTTTTCGGCGGGTGTAGAGTTGGTTGGTCGTGACTGCATCGGAGATAGTGTTGAGCAGGTCCGAGCCGTTCAGCAGGATGTCAGTGAGGCACCTGCCTTGCATGTGGGCAGACGATTCCTGCAGCAGGTTTTCAGCCGCTGGATTGGTGAATACAACTCTCATACGATCGTCCAGCAGTAATATAGCCGTACTCAGATTACCGAGGATCCAGTCGTTCATCGTTTGAGATTCATTGTTAAGGTTTTGGTTCACGTTGTTGCATTGCATGAAGGTGCTGACAAACAACTGCAAAAAGCGCACCAGAACCGGGCTAGCGGCTATAGCCTGTAATTACGAGGGCAGGGTTTGATCAGAAGTGCAATATGTTAGCAAAAACAGGTGATTTATGCACCACCGTGGTGCGCCGGTCTTGGTACTGCATGCCGCAGTATAGATATTGAGGTCGAGGGTCCTGTGTCGATAACTTTGCCGTGATCGTTAACTACACGGATACTAAATGAGTGGGTCCCGCGGTCGACGTTTGAAAGAGCGACGGTGCCGCTGGCTTGCAGATCACGAATTTTTTGACCGTCCATTAACAGCTCAGCTTTGTCGCCCGAAGACAGGTCCGGTGTAATGTCGATTGTCAGTGTCAGCGCACCAGAGTTATCGCGAGTTGAGGCACCGTTCTCGGGGTCCGTAACCCTTGCACTGTACCGGACCTGCTTCGTTTTGGTTTCTGTGTCTGGGCTTTGCATGTCCTTTTGCCGCTGAAGACTGTCATCCGTAAACGTGCTGGTTTTCTGTATCTTCACAGGTTCAGTCCCCAGAACTGCTCGGTCGGAAAAGCTGGGGACGCCGTCTGAATCGACTTCTTTGTAGATTTCCTCGGCATATAGCGACGCACAGGCGAGGGAAAGGATGAGCACAAATAATTTTGCCATAAGGATCTCGCAGGTCTTTGGCTGCATTGTCCGCTGATTTCATGACAAAAAAAAGTCCCTCCTGGGAGGGACTTCATTTTCGGTTAAGTCATCCCTTAAACACTGTAGTACATCTGGAACTCAATGGGATGCGTTGTCATATTGAGAATTTCGACCTCTTCCGATTTCAGCTCAATGTAGGCATCGATCGTGGTGTCGGTGAAAACGTCGCCCTGCCGCAAGAATTCACGGTCGTTGTCCAGGGCGTCCAGTGCTTGCTCCAGCGAAGAGCAGACTGTTGGTAGGTCCTTTAGCTCTTCTGCGGGCAGGTCATACAAGTCCTTATCGAGAGGGCCAACAGGCTCGGTCTTGTTCTTGATACCGTCAAGGCCCGCCATCAGCATCGAGGCAAACATCAGGTAAGGATTGGCAGAGCAATCGCCGAACCGGACTTCTGCCCGGACTCCGTTGGGGCTTCCGCCCTGTACATAGGGAATCCGGATTGAAGCTGAACGGTTCAATGCCGAGTAAACCAGCATCAGCGGTGCTTCGAAGCCGGGAACTAAACGCTTGTAGGAGTTGGTTGACGCATTGGCAAACGCATTGAGGGCGCGGGCATGTTTGATGATGCCGCCAATGTAATACAACGCTTCCTGTGAAAGGTTACCGTAGCCATCGCCTGCAAAGAGGTTGGTACCATCTTTCCAGACAGACTGGTGAACGTGCATACCATTACCGTTGTCGCCGACCAGAGGTTTGGGCATGAAAGTCGCCGTTTTGCCGTAAGCGTGTGCAACGTTGTGAACGCAATATTTGTAGATTTGCACTTCGTCAGCCTTGGCCACGAGTGAATTGAAATGTGCACCGATTTCGCCCTGGCCTGCGGTTCCCACTTCATGGTGATGGAGGTCAATAATAATTCCCATCTCCTCCATTGCGGTACACATGCTGTTTCTGACGTCGAGAAAGGAATCTACCGGAGGCACGGGGAAGTACCCGCCTTTGATGCCAGGCCGGTGACCGATGTTGCCACCCTCGAAAGAAGATGCACTCATCCAGGCAGCCTCCTCGGATTCGATTTCATACATGGCGCCGCTCATGGTCGATTTGTACTTCACATCATCAAAGATAAAAAACTCGGGCTCTGGACCAAAGTAGGCTGTATCGCCGATACCTGAAGCGACCAGGAAAGCTTCGGCTCTTTTGCCGATACCTCGTGGGTCCTTTTCGTAGCCTTGTAGCGTACTGGGTTCAATGATATCGCAGCGGAGGTTTATCGTTTTTTCTTCGGTGAATGGATCGACGACAGCGGTTGCATCATCCGGCATCAGGATCATGTCAGCATCGTTAATCGGCTTCCAGCCTGCAATCGATGAGCCATCAAACATGGCGCCGTTTTCGAAGAACTCTTCATCTAACTTGGAGGCACTGTTGGTGACGTGTTGTTCTTTACCACGAGTGTCCGTAAATCGGAGATCTACCCATCTCGCATCGTGTTCGTTAATTAAGCCCAGAGTTTTCTCTGACATGGTTTCTACTCCTGTTACCGGGTTTGTTGTGTTGAGGTTCTTAAAATGGTGCATTTGGCGGAGCAAAGAATATGCCATCCAGCCAGATTAATAAATCCCTTGCGCTTACTGGCTTTGCACTTGTCTCGATCGAGGCGGACGCACCACCATAGGGCGTTATTTAAAATACCGCACCAATATAGTGCTATTTTTGCACCTGGATGGTGATGATGATTTCCCTGTCCTGGGTTGTGGAGCCGATCACCCGATGACCATGAATTCGACACCAGGCGGGTATGTCGTGGAGAACGCCGGGATCTGTACAGGTCACAATGAGGGTATCGCCAGATTCGAGTTCATTGATTTTATTCTGGGTCTTGATCACGGGCATAGGACAAAGCAGCCGTCGGGCATCCAGTTGCGTTTCAGACATGCCAGGATTCTGGAATGTCTGAAGCTGGCAGAGGCAGGAGAGATACCTCAAGCGCTTCCTGCCGGGGCTCCGTGATCGATAGAGTCACTTCGCGCGCGTCTCTTCCCTGGCTATACCGGGCGACCACACGGGCTGCGAACAGCAGATCTTCAGTTGAGGGTTTACCGTCTACCAAGGCAACGGGTCCACCATGGGAAAGTGTCCGGATGGTCGTAAACTCGTGCTGGTAGCCATTGAGATAATGATTTTCGCCTTCTTCCCGGCTGATGATCAGCTTGTAATGTGGCTTTGGTCTGAGATGTCGGCCTACCTTGAGCAACATAATGTCATCAAGCTCATAGTCGCGCTCACCCCTTGATTGCCACAGATCGCCAAGCTTGCTGGAATACGATTTGTCGGTCAGGAAACAGCAACCACCTGCAGGTTGTGAATATTCTTCTATCCCTAATGAGTGTGCCAGGGCAATTTGAGGTTTTCGATTGCGTCCATGAAAATCGAAAAGCTTATTCCTGTCTACCCAGCCTTCCCGTTCCGGTAGGGTGGGTTCGAGGTTCTTGGCGCATAATGGTCGCAGCAGCCTGTCACCAGCCCCGGATTCTCGTGCGATAATGGGCATGGTTTCCTTGCGTTGTGATTTGGGCCGTTGACCAATGACTTCACCGGTAATGATGAAATCAAACTGGTTCTCTTCCATCCATGCCCATGCCTGCGCCTTGTTGACCATGAAAATCTTGCAATCCAGGCAAGGATTAAGGTTCTGGCCATAGCCGTGTTTCGGATTGAGCACGACGTCCTTGTATTCTTCGATGACGTCGATAATGTGGAGCTTTATGCCAAGTTGTTCCGCTACCCAGAGCGCATTGTTTCGTTTTGCCTTTTTCTTGTCTTTGGCTCTGATGGCATGGGTGTGGCCTTCCACACAAAAACCAGTGTAGAAATTGATGCCTTCAACATGTATCCCCTGGTCCAGAATGACCCTGGTAGCCAGCATGGAATCCAGCCCGCCGGATATCAGGGAAACGGCTTTTCGTTGTGTGTTCATACGTTTTTAGTCAGGAATAATTGAAAAATCGCGCCGTATTATAGCGCCGCTTTGATGACTACCCAACAACTGCCGCTAAATAGCGTATAACCCGAGGGCCTGCTTATGTATAATGCCGCCGTTTTTAGCTCTCCAATGGCCTTGAGCCACTTACCCAATGAATGAAATTGAACTGCGAAATATCGCCATAATTGCCCATGTTGATCATGGCAAAACAACGCTAATTGACAAGCTGCTTGCTCAGGCGGGTGCCTTGCAACGGGGCGAGGATAAAGGCGAGCGCCTGATGGATTCCAATGAGCTGGAGCGCGAACGGGGTATCACTATTCTTGCCAAAAACACCTCGCTTTACTGGAATAACTTCAAGATTAACATCGTTGATACACCGGGCCATGCTGATTTTGGCGGTGAAGTTGAACGCATCCTCTCTATGGTCGATTCCGTGCTGTTGCTGGTGGATGCGGTTGAAGGCCCTATGCCACAGACACGTTTTGTGACCAGTAAAGCCTTCGAAAATGGTCTGAACCCTATTGTCATGATTAATAAAATTGACCGTGATGGGGCACGACCAGACTGGGTGGTTGATGAAGTGTTTGAACTTTTCGATCAGTTAGGTGCTAACAATGATCAGCTGGATTTTCCCGTCGTTTACGGTTCCGCCCTTGAAGGTCGGGCGGGACTTAGCCCGGATGCATTGGAGGATGATCTCAGCTGTTTGCTCCAAGTGATTATAGATAAGGTGCCACCACCTGATACCGATCGTGATGGTCCGCTGCAGATGCAGATCAGTGCGCTTGATTACAGTAGTTATGTCGGCGTCATAGGACTTGGTCGAATTACACGAGGAGAAGTCGTCACGGGAGACCAGGTCGTGGTGGTGTCGCGCGAGGGTAAGGAAAAACGTGGCAAGATTCTTCAGGTGATGGGCTACAAAGGCCTGGAGCGTAAGCCTATCGAGCGAGCTTCTGCAGGAGATATTGTTTCCATCAGTGGGCTCGATAACCTCGAGATATCAGATACCGTCTGCGCTTTGAACCACCCCGAGGCATTGCCTCCGCTGCAGGTTGACGAACCCACGATATCCATGACTTTCCAGGTGAACACATCCCCTTTTGCTGGACGTGATGGGAAGTATGTGACAAGTCGACATCTAAAAGAGCGTCTCGAAAAGGAACTTCAATACAATGTTGCCCTGCGTGTTGAACCAACCGAGCATGCGGATAAATTTAAAGTATCCGGTCGAGGCGAACTGCATCTTTCGATACTGATTGAAACCATGCGTCGTGAAGGCTACGAACTGGCGGTCGGGAGACCTGAGGTCATTTTTCATGAGCTCAACGGCAAGGTAGAGGAACCGTTCGAAAATCTGATGTTGGATATCAACGATGCGCATCAAGGCAGCGTCATGGAAGAGTTGGGATCCCGCAAGGCATCATTGACGAATATGCTGCCTGATGGTGGCGGAAGAACGCGCCTGGAATTTACCATACCGACCCGGGCACTGATTGGCTTCAGGTCGGAGTTTATGACGATGACCTCCGGCACGGGTATTATGAACAGTGTATTCTCGCACTATGGTGATTTAACCAGTGATGACTTTGGCTCGCGAAATAACGGTGTCCTGGTTTCCATGGCGAGCGGTAAGAGTGTTGCGTTTGCACTAAATAATCTGCAGGCCAGAGGCCGGTTATTCGTCGGCCCGAATGAAGAAATCTACGAGGGTATGGTCGTTGGCCTGCATTCCAGAGGCAACGATTTGCCAGTGAATCCTTTGAAGGAAAAGAATTTAACAAACGTTCGAGCATCGGGCACTGATGAAAATGTCGTTCTGACACCACACATTAAGCACTCATTAGAAGCAGCCATTGAATTTATTGATGGCGAGGAACTTGTCGAAATCACGCCGAGTCATATCCGTATCCGCAAGAAGCTGTTGACGGAAAATGAACGGAAAAGAGCTTCCCGAGAGCGGGTCGCCTGATTGAATTAGGACCAAGCCATGTTGCCTCTCTATCCGGAAATCAAGCCCTACTCGAGACACCAGCTTAAGGTTGACGATATACATGAATTGTATATCGACGAAAGCGGAACCAGAGAGGGTATTCCGATCGTGTTTTTGCATGGTGGACCGGGTTCTGGTTGTGAATTTAATTCCCGATGTTTTTTTAATCCTGAAAAGTACCGCATTATATTGTTCGACCAGCGAGGCGCTGGCCGATCAACACCTCATACCGAACTCGAGAAGAATACAACCGCGGACCTGGTCGCCGATATGGAGAAGATTCGTCAATTTCTTTCCATCGACAAGTGGGTTGTGTTTGGTGGTGGCTGGGGTGCAACCTTAAGTCTCGCCTATGCAGAAAAACATCCAGACCAGGTGCTGGGGCTCGTTCTCCGGGGACTATTTCTTGGCCGTCAGCAAGATATTGAATGGTTATATGAAGAGGGCGCCAGCCGGTTTTACCCGGACCATTGGGAAGATTTTATTGATCCGGTCGAAAAACTTCGTCGTGCCTCCGGTGAAAATTTGAATTCTACAGATGCCTATCATCAGCTGATGATGCAGGACAATGAGCTGGCCCGGATGTCAGCAGCCAAGGCCTGGTCTGCCTGGGAAGCCCATGCGTCAACGCTGCATCCGAATCCCAGGCTCATTAAGCACTTTTCTGATGGTGGCCGTGCGCATGCCCGGTGTTTGATTGCGACACACTATTACCGCAACGGCTGCTTCCTTGAGCCGGACCAGCTGTTAGCGGGTGCATCAGTGTTAGGGGATATTCCCGGCATTATTGTTCATGGAAGATTTGATTGTATCTGCCCGCTCGATAATTCCTATGCCCTGCACCAGGCCTGGCCAAACTCACAGCTATATATAGTCCGCGAGGCCGGACATTCGGCGACGGAACTGGCGATGATCGACGGCTTGATTCGAGCCACTCGCGATATGTCGCTCAGGTTTGAAGTGGATTTTGATGTCTGATCGTGCTCGGTCTCATTCAACGCGTTAGTCAGGCAGAAGTGGTCATCGATGGCTCCGTTCATGGTGCAATCGATGCTGGCCTGCTTCTTTTTCTCGGCGTTCAAAAAGAAGATACCGAGGCCGCTGGCAAAAAATTGCTATCGAAGATCGTCAATTATCGTGTGTTCAACGATGATCCAGAGCCCGATAGGACCCCTCGCATGAACCTGTCGTTGCTTGACGTGAAAGGATCCTTGCTCATTGTCTCGCAATTCACATTGGCTGCAGACACGCATAAAGGCCTGCGGCCGTCCTTTTCATCGGCAGCGCCTCCTGAATTGGCGGAGCAGCTTTACAATACGTTTGTTTTCGCCGCCGGGGAATTGGTACCTGTACAAACAGGCCAATTTGGCGCAGACATGAAGGTCTCGCTAACCAACGATGGACCTGTCACCTTTCTTTTGAGTTAGCAGCTTCTGAGTTAGCCCCATCCGTTGCGTCTGCGTCGGGTTGGTCAAGTTTGAATACCCTGGCGAAGATAATTCCCACTTCGAACAAGAGCCACATGGGCAGTGCAAGCAAGATTTGCGAGATGATATCGGGCGGGGTAAGCAGCATGCCCATAACGAAACAACCGACGATGACATAAGCCCGTTTACTGGCCATGGCCGTTGTTGTGGTTGCACCGGTCCAGATGAGCAGCACGGTGGCAATTGGTATCTCAAAGGCCAGGCCGAAGGCGAAAAACAGTTTCAGCACAAAATCAAGATAGCGATTGATGTCGGTCATGACAGTCACGCCATCCGGCGCCGCCGCAGTAAAGAAACCAAAGATGAGCGGAAATACGACATAAAAAGCGAAAGCGATTCCCGTATAAAAAAGAATGATGCTGGAAACGAGTAGTGGAGAGGCTATTCGTTTTTCGCTTGAATAAAGACCGGGTGCGATGAAGCTCCAGATTTGGTGAAGTATGTAGGGCATAGCGACAAATATGGATAAGACCAGGGCCAGCTTGAATGGCGTTAGAAACGGCGAGGCGACTTCTGTGGCAATCATCGTCGTCCCCTCTGGTAAAAACATTCTCAAGGGTTCGGAGACGTAGGAATAGATGTCGTTGGCGAAGTAAAACAGTGGCAGAAAAACGATCATTACCGCGAACAGGGCATGTAGAATTCTGGTCCTCAATTCGATCAGATGCTCAACCAGCGGTTGCCCTTTGTCCTGCTCAGCGCCTTCAGCAGAGCTGGACGCATCAGAGGGATCAGTCATGACTTCGAATTCGTGTGTACTGAATCTGGGTTCAACGCCTTGGTTTCCGTTTCGACGGATTTAATGGTGTCGTTAACATCTTGTTGAACTTCCCTCAGCGTGTTTTTGGTATTCTCCAGTTCTTTCATGATGCTTTCGTTGTGAAGTTGCGCGCGAATTTCATCGGCGCCGATTTCGGATTCAATCTCTCGACGAATATCTGTGAAGCTTCTTTGAATTCGCCCAATCCACAAAGAGATAGACCGTATTGTTTCGGGGAGTTTATCGGGCCCGATAACCAGCAGCGCCACAATGCTGATCATCATCAGTTCTGGGAAGCCAATGTCGAACATCGTTGCCGCCTGTAGACTTAAGATTGACTTTCTTGGTTCTCTACTTTCTTTTCATCCGCGGGCGCATCTTTTTCCTGAATCTGATCCGCAGCTCCGTCTTCTTTTTTGTCACCAGAGATGGCGGATCTAAATCCCTTGATCGCCGAGCCCAGGTCATTGCCGATGGATTTCAGTTTTGTCGTCCCGAACAGCAACAGCACGATAACAAGAATAATGATGAGTTCAGTAATGCCAAAGG